>Ga0209383_1000277_pt1 | contig 37632 bp, 41 predicted proteins | sample CoawatmetaG02DNA_FD_187510 | JGI IMG/M metagenome (GOLD analysis project Ga0209383, IMG submission 187510) | Marine microbial communities from the West Antarctic Peninsula - Coastal water metaG029-DNA (SPAdes) (version 2) | ecosystem: Environmental > Aquatic > Marine > Coastal ... | reverse complement strand
GCTCCAGGTAAAGATTTGATAGAAATGTATGAAAATACTAGAGCAGAAGGATTTGGAAATGAAGTTAAACGAAGAATTATGATTGGTACTTATGTTTTGTCTTCTGGTTATTATGATGCTTATTATTTAAAAGCCCAGCAAGTTAGAAGATTAATTAAAAATGATTTTGATTTAGCTTTTAAAGAAGTGGATACTATTCTGACACCAACAACTCCCTCGTCTGCTTTTAAAATTGGGGATAAAACTAATGATCCTATATCTATGTATTTAAACGATGTGTTTACAGTACCTGTTAATTTGGCTGGATTACCTGCGATTTCAATACCAGCAGGATTTGACGAATCTGGTTTGCCCCTAGGTTTGCAGCTAATTGGAAAGTCTTTTGATGAACAGACTATTTTAAATAGTGCTTATGCTCTGGAAGAAAAAATTTCTTTTGTACCAAAAGTTACGGATTGGTGGATGTAAATAATGGATAAAAAATTTGATTATTTTTTAGAGGGAAAATCTGGAAAATGGGAAGTGATCATTGGCTTAGAAGTTCATGCGCAGATCACATCAAATGCAAAGTTGTTTTCGAGCTCTTCAACTAAATTTGGATCTAATCCCAATTCACAAGTTAGTTTTGTCGATGCTGCAATGCCTGGTATGCTACCTGTTATTAATAAATATTGTGTTGAGCAAGCAGTTAAAACTGGCCTTGGTTTAAAGGCTACAATTAATAACTTTTCTAAATTCGATAGAAAAAATTATTTTTATGCAGACTTGCCTCAGGGTTACCAGATTTCACAATTTAAATTTCCAATTGTAGGAGAAGGTGAGATTGTTTTAGATATGCCCTATGGAACAAAAATCGCTGGCATAGAACGTCTTCACTTAGAACAAGATGCTGGAAAAAGTCTTCATGATCAAGACCCCTTAAGTTCCTTTGTTGATCTAAATCGATCTGGAATAGCTCTAATGGAGATAGTGGGTAAACCCGATTTACGATCCCCAGATGAAGTTGCTCAATACGTTAAAAAATTAAGATCTATAATGAGATATTTAAACACTTGTGATGGCAACATGGATGAGGGTTCGCTAAGAGCAGATGTAAACGTCTCAGTCCGAAAAGTAGGCTCTAGTGACTTAGGTACTAGATGTGAGATTAAAAATGTTAACTCCATCAAATTTATGCAACAGGCAATCGAATTTGAGGCAAAAAGACAAATAGAAATTATCGAAGAGGGTGGAACAATTAATCAACAAACAAGACTTTTTGACACCAAGAAAATTGAAACAAGATCGATGAGAAGCAAAGAAGATGCTCATGATTATAGATACTTTCCAGATCCAGATTTGTTACCCTTGGTTTTAGAGCAGAGCTTTGTAGATAAAATAAAAAATTCACTACCAGAACTGCCTGATGAAAAAAAAATAAGACTGATGAATGATTTTGATCTTTCAAGCTATGATGCAAGTATTGTAGTGTCAGATCAGGATATTTCGCAATATTACGAAGAAGTTGCAAAAGATTCTGATTATAAATTAGCAGCAAACTGGATGATAGTAGAGTTGTTTGGTGTCTTGAACAAAGAAGGTAAAGAAATCAAAGATTCTCCAGTTTCAGCAAGAAATTTATCGAAACTAATTAACCTCATAAAAGACAATACAATTTCTGGAAAGATAGCAAAAACAGTTTTTGAGGAAATGACAAAAAACAACGAAGATCCAGAAAAAATAGTTAATGAAAGGGGGATAAAACAGCAATCTGATCCCGAGGAGCTGAAAAAAATTATTCATATTATCCTAAAAAACAATCAAGACAAAGTTGAACAATACAAAGCTGGCAAGGATAAGCTATTTGGATTTTTTGTTGGAGAGGCAATGAAGAATACACAAGGAAAAGGAAATCCAAAATTAATTAACGATATTCTAAAAGAACAACTAAAATAGTTTGTGTTTAAAAATATTCATTCAAGCAAAGACTTAGAAAATTACTTACATCAAAATATAGAAGAGACGCCTGTACAAAAAGAGATGAGAGAATTTTCTTTTAAAGAGTTTGGAAATATTGCAAACATACAAATTAGTATTCAGCAGGCTTCTTTTTTAAATTTTTTAATTAAGATTGGTAATTACAAAAAAATTTTAGAGCTAGGAACTTTTATGGGTTACAGCACTCTTGCTATGGCTTTAGCTTTAGATAAAGAAGGAAGAATTTTTACAGTTGATAAAGATCTAAAAACAACAAGCTATGCAAAAAAATTTTGGGATAAGGCGAAAGTAACAAATCAAGTTACAATGATTAATAGTGACGCAATAACAGCTTTGCAAAATTTTATTAAACAAAAATTACTATTTGATTTTATATTTATAGATGCTGACAAATCTGGATATAAGACTTATTTTGATAATTGTTTAGATTTAATTTCTGATAATGGCCTAATTGTTTTTGATAATGTTTTGTGGAAAGGTAAAGTCGCAGACTTTTCAATAAATGATAAAAAAACAGAAACAATAAGGGAGTTTAATAAATATATAAAAAATGATAATAGGGTAGATACAACAATGATTTCCATAGGCGATGGAATGACTTTATGCAAAAAGAAAAAAAATTCGATATTATAAGTTTCTATAAGTTTATCATTTTAGACGATTTGGAAAAACATCAGCTAGCTATTAAAAAATTTTTAATAGACAAAGACCTTAAAGGAACTTTAATTTTATCACCAGAAGGTCTCAATGGAACAGTGTCAGGTGTTGAGGGATTTGTAAGAGAATTTAACCAGTTTCTTTTTAAAAATTTTTCTTTCAACTCTTATGATTCAAATAATCTATCAAGCTCTAATAATATGCCATTTGATAGAGCTACGATTAAAATAAAAAAAGAAGTAGTCCCAATTGAAAAAAATATTTTAGAAAGAGGGGGTAAGTATATAAACCCAGAAGATTGGAATAAATTTATCAAAAATGAAAATGTAACTTTAGTAGATATTAGAAAGCCATTTGAGAATAAAATTGGATCTTTTCAGGGAGCTATCAATCCAAACGTAAACAACTTTAGAGAATTTAAAGTTTATTTTGATAGCTTGATTAAAAAAAATAATAAAAAACTTGCAATATTTTGTACTGGAGGAATTCGTTGCGAAAAGGCATCAGAATACCTAAAAGAAAAAGGTCTAGATGAGGTATATCAGCTAAAAGGAGGAATTTTGAATTATATTAATTCTGTAGTAGAAAAAAATAGTTTATGGAATGGAGAGTGCTTCGTCTTTGATAAAAGAGTTTCTGTTAAACACAAATCAATACAAGGCTCTTATACGATATGTTACGGATGTAGAATGCCAATTAATGACGAGGATAAAAAATCTCCAAACTACAAGCAGGGGATAAATTGCCCAAGTTGCTTCAATAAGGTAACACCTGATCAAAAAAAACGTTTTGCTATGAGAGAATTTAATAAAAATAAGGAGAGAAAATAATGATAGATCAAGTTCCTAATGTAAATTTTATTTATAGAGAGGATGGAAAAAATATCAAGAAGAATACCGAAAATATTTTTTTAAATAAAAAAATAGTTGTATTTGCATTACCTGGTGCATTTACACCAACTTGTTCTGATTATCATTTACCTTCATATGAGGACAATTATGATGAAATTCAAAAACATGGAATTGATAGTATTTTTTGCTTAAGTGTAAATGATTCTTTCGTTCAAAATGTCTGGAAAAAAAACTCCAACATTAAAAAAGTAAATTTTATTCCTGATGGAAATGCAGATTTCACTAAAGAAATGAACATGCTAACCGACAGATCTGAGACTGGAATGGGAATGAGATCTTTTAGATACTCAATGTATGTGGATAATAAAAAGATAATAAAGATTTTTAAAGATGAAAATGGCAAATTTGATGTCAGCGATGCAGGTACAATGATTAATTTTCTAAAATCTTTAAATGCTTAAAAAAAAGACGAATAGACCCTTAACAAAATCGGCAAATCACGAACCCAAAGATACGACTTCTATTGATTGGATTATTTGGGCTGCGTGGGCAGATCGTATTACTTTCGAGGAAATAAAAGAAAAATCTAACAAGGTAGAGTCAGAGGTAATTAAGATAATGAGATCAAATCTCAAGCCATCTTCTTTTAAGCTTTGGAGAAAACGCGTTAATAAAAAATCAATTAAACATAGAAAATTATTTGAACAATCAAGAAAAAATATTAAGAAATATAATTTAAATGAAAATTTTTAATTTTTTAATTATATAATAAGCTTTGAATTTCGTTATTAATAGGCTTGTTTTCTAATATATATTTATAGACATGTATATTTTCAACTACTCTTTGGACATAATTTCTTGTTTCCTCAAATCTTATATGTTCTAAAAAATCAATCGTATCAATTTCATTTTTTCTTGGATCACCATATTTTTTCAGCCATCTACTAACTCTATGGGGCCCAGCATTGTAAGCAGCTAAAGCTAAGTAGATATTATTACCAAAGTTTTCATATAACTGAGTAATATAGTAAGAGCCTAATTTGACGTTGTAATATTCGTTGGTAGTTAATTTTTGAATACTGTATCCAAGTTTAGTTCTTTTTCCTAAAATTTTTCCTGTAGCTGGCATTATTTGCATTAATCCTCTTGCACCCACCCAGCTATTAGCAGAGGCATCAAACTCACTTTCTTGCCTAATTAAAGCCAAGATGTAAGGTGAATCTAAAATTTCTTTACCAGCGACTACTCCTGGAGTTTCGATCGTCGGGTAATTTAATTCCAAAAGACTAATTCCTTCATAAGAAGCCTGTTTAGAAATTTGTATTGCATAATCAAATCGCTCAATCTGCTGAGACAAGGCACCAGCCAAAATTCTTGATTCTAGTTTTGAGTCTTCTGCCCCAAAATGCTTAATTATATCTTTCGCATCTGAACTACGTTTTAACTCATATAAAAGTATTGCAGCTCTTGCCAATTCAGTTTTTAAAAATTTTTTATACTCCTGTTTATCAAGAGAGTATTGATTGATAATTTTTATTTTTTCTTTGCCAATTTTGCTAGCAGAAAGCTGACCATAAAAAGTTGCATTAAACTCACTTGCTATTTTAAACCATTTATTTGCTTCGTTTAAATTGTTAATTTTTTCATATCCTCTTCCTATCCAATAAGCCCCCCGAGATTTGCTTATAGGATATCCAACAGCATTATACATTTTTTTAAAATGTTCGATTGCAACATCTGGCTTGTCTAAAAAACTCAATGCTAACCATCCTAAATGCCACTCAGCTTTTGCTAAACTTGAAATTTCTAAAACCCCATGATTATCTAATAGTTCGTAAGCGTCAGCGTATTTCTTTTCGTCAATTTTTTTTCTAGCGATAATAAATTTTTGTTCGAACCAATTTTCAGGCTTTATTAAAAGAGCTGGATCTTTTTGATTTTTGTTTATAATCTCCAACGCAGATTCGTATCTGCCTCTTTTTCTTCTCCACTTCATCCTATCAAATTGCAAACCAATATCATTTTTAAATTGTGCGGGAACTTTCGAAATTGCACTATCAACACCATATGAGCGAGTCATCAGGGCAAATCTTGCATGATACAATTCTTTATATCCTCTGGGTAAATATCTTACGGTACGATTTAATTCCCAATAGTCAGATTTCCAAGCCATGTAATCTGCTCTTTTTATAAAATCTTTTGAAGTTAGAAAATTTCTATATTTTTTTGATAGATAGCGAAGGTCAGATTTAGTTAGCTTTGCAGTAGTAAATCCTTTTTTTATAAGAGGAACTCCTAAGGTTGTGTTACCAGCTATTATATAAGCTTCTCCTAGTCTAATATACCCATAACCACTATAGGGCTTTTCATCTTTAAAGAAATTAATCACTTCAAGTGGAGATAAATTTTTGTAGTTAATTTTGTGCTCAGCTAAATACCTTAAGCGAGATATTCTTGGCCAATTTTGATTTTGATCAATAAACTTTTTATAGTCTCTAAATGTAGAATTGTTATTTGTTTCTTTTAAATACATCCAGGTGACTATTTTTAATAATAATCGGTCAGAGGATTTATTAGCTGTTTTAAATGCTGAATTCCAAGATTTCCGTTTTACATATGCAAAAGTTTTTTTTGCCAAACTAAAATCTTTATCCTTTAATATGGTGGAGGTTTTTTTCGAAAAACCTAATAGCAATGGCTTGGTAGGTGGTATTAATCCACTAAGTACCGAAGTGCTTACATCGCTTGCATTTGTCTTTATTGATTTTAAGTTTTTTTTACTTATTGTAGGTTTTTTAACAATATTCTTTTTATTATTAAATTTATTGGTAGTCTTTAATTTTATTTTTTCTTTTACTTTAGAAGTTGGTTTAGGTTTAATTTTATTCTTATTAAACTCTGAATTGCTTTGAGTTGTTTCAAATATTGGTTTCTCGATTGGAGATATTAGTCCTGCTTCAGAATTTTCAATCTGAAAATATAATAGGATTGCAATTAATACTGTAAGATTAAGATGCTTCATTAATAAGGTTAATAATTATGTCTTTTATGTTATATTTTAAATAATTATACTATAGGTAAAATATGTTCAAAGGTTCAATAACAGCAATGGTCACACCATTCAAAAATGGCGATTTAGATATTGAAAGTTTTGAAAAATTTGTAGAATTTCAGATTTTAAATGGCTCAAATGGACTAGTTCCAGGAGGAACTACAGGTGAGTCGCCAACTTTGGAGCATAATGAACATAAAAAAATTATAGATTTAACTGTTAAAATTTCAAAAGGAAGAGTTCCCGTAATTGCTGGTACTGGTTCTAATTCTACTAAAGAAGCTATTGAGCTGACAAAATATGCAGAACTAGCAAAAGCTGATGCGGCATTAGTTGTTACTCCTTATTATAACAAACCAACTCAAGAAGGTTTGTACCAGCACTACAAAGCCATCAATGATAGCGTAGGTATTCCAATTATTATTTATAACATTCCAGGACGCTCTGTTGTCGATATGTCTGTAGAAACTATGGCACGGCTATATGAATTAAACAACATTATTGGAGTGAAGGACGCAACAGGAAATCTTGATAGAGCCACAGAGCAAAGAAATCTTATGGGTAAAGATTTTTTGATGCTCAGTGGGAATGACGAAAATAGTTTTGAATTCAACAAAAGAGGTGGCTCTGGGTGCATTTCAGTCTCATCCAATGTAGCACCAAAAATTTGTTCGGAATTTCATCGCTTGTCCCTAGTTGGTGAAGACGAAAAAGCCAAAAGACTTTTTGATCAATTATTACCTTTGCATGAAGTTATGTTCGTTGAAAGCAATCCCGTTCCAGCAAAATATTCTTTAATGTTACTAGGGTTTATGACTGATGATGTTAGACTACCTTTAGTAAAGGGTACCGAAAGTTCGAAACAACAAATCAAGCAAGTTTTGGCAGATCTGTCCATTATTTAAATGAGTGTAAAAAAAAAACCTGTAGACAGCATTGTTTGTCAAAACAGAAAAGCAAGTTTTAATTTTTTTTTTGAAGAAATTGTTGAATCTGGAATTGAGCTTGTAGGACCTGAGGTAAAATCCCTAAGATCAGGCAAAGCTACTATTTCAGAGTCATATGCAACTGATGTAGAAGGAGAGATTTTCTTAATCAATTCATACATACCTCAATATTTGCAGTCTAGTTACAATAATCACGATCCCAAAAGAAATAGAAAACTTTTATTAAAAAAAAGAGAAATAAGCAAATTAATTGGAAAAATTAATAGAGATGGTTATAGCTTAGTTCCAACTAAAATTTATTTTAATAAAAAAGGTATAGCAAAAGTACAAATAGCTCTTGCTAAGGGTAAAAAAAATCACGACAAAAGAGAAACTAAAAAGAATAGAGACTGGGATAGAGAGAAGTCAAGAATTTTTAGAAAAACTAGCTAATGATTTATTTGGCATTCGGCTCCAATCTAAAATCAAAATTTGGATGTTCTAGCTTCGTTATTAATAAAGCTTATGCAGAGTTAGAAAAATTTGGAATTCGGATTCTAAATAAGTCATCTTTTTATAAATCAAAAGCGTATCCAAACCCTAAAGATCCTGAATTTTTAAATTCAGTAATATTAGTGAATTCAGAAATTCATGTAACAAAGCTAATAAATATAATTTTAAAGATAGAAAAAAAATTTGGAAGGGTTAGATCTCAAAAAAATGCCCCAAGAACTCTAGATATAGATATAATTGATTTTCGTTCTAAAAATATAAGTATTTTAAACAAAAATGTAAATTTAACTATCCCTCACGACAGCTTGGAGAGCAGGCTTTTTGTATTGGAGCCTTTGGCAGAAATAAGCCCTTATTGGAAAAACCCTAGGACAGGAGTTATTATACCTTTTTTGATTAAAAAAATTAAATTCCTTAAAGACAATAAGATTACTAAGGTATAATTTTTTGATATAGTTTTAAAATGCTTAATCAAAATCAGCTTATAGATAAAATTAAAAGCTACAATTCCTTTGTTGACACTGATAAATTAAAAGATGCTTTTCTTTTTGCAGAACAGGCTCATATTAGTCAAAAAAGAGATTCTGGAGAACCTTACATAAGTCACCCAGTAGAAGTTGCTAATATTTTAGCAGAACTTAAATTGGATGGTCCCACAATCACAACAGCTTTATTGCACGACACAATAGAAGATACTGGCATTACTTTTGATGAAGTTAAAAAAAAATTTGGCAATGAAATTGCTGAATTAGTTGAAGGTGTTACAAAATTATCTAGATTGGAAAATAAAAATAAGCAATTTACTTTAGCTGAAAATTTTAGAAAATTAATCTTAGCCACCTCCAAAGACATCAGAGTATTACTAGTTAAGTTGGCAGACCGTCTTCACAACATGAGAACTATAGATGCGGTCCTTTCTGAAGAAAAAAGAAATAGAATTGCTACAGAAACAATGGAAATTTATGCACCTTTAGCTAACCGCATAGGAATGCATAATGTTAGAGACGAACTGGAAGACCTGTCCTTTAAAGTTTTAAATTCTGAAGCAAGGACCCTAATTTTAGATCGTTTGGAAACTATTTATCCAAACACTCAAAAGCTTTTCTCTAAAATTTCTGATGAAATTAATTTCCTATTTAAAAAAAATCAAATTAAAGCAAGAATTACCGGAAGGGAAAAATCATGTTTCTCCATATGGAAAAAAATACAATCTAAAAGAATTTCACTAGAGCAAATAACTGATATTATGGGATTCAGAATTATATTAGACAACGTAGACGACTGCTATGAGGCACTTGGTATTTTTCATCAAAATTGGAAGATGGTTCCAGGTAGATTTAAAGATTACATATCAACACCCAAATCTAATAATTACTCATCATTGCACACAACAGTAATCGGTCCATCAAGCCAAAGAATGGAAATACAGATAAGAACCTCTAAAATGCATGATTTTGCGGAAAGAGGTATTGCTTCTCACTGGATTTACAAAGTGAATGAGAAAGTAAGTGGAGAGTCTCTAAAAAGTTACAACTGGTTAAAAGATTTGGTAGATCTTTTAGAAAGCGGAGAAAACCCGGAACACTATTTGGAGTACACAAAGTTGCAACTTTTTCAAGACCAGGTTTTTTGCTTCACCCCTAAGGGCGCAGTTATAAGATTGCCATCCAATGCAACCGTTATAGACTTTGCTTATGCAGTTCATTCTGATGTTGGAGATAGCTGTATTGGTGTTAAAATTAACGGAAATGAATCCCCGCTTCAAACTACTTTAAACAATGGAGATGAAGTAGAAATATTAACATCTAAAAAAAAATCTCCCTCTTTACACTGGGCTTCTTTTGCCATTACCGGAAAGGCAAAAGCATCTATAAAAAAATACTGGCACGATAAGATGCCAGCGAATAAAGAAACTAAGATTCACAAGTCAAGCATTTGGGTGCTTTTAAGTCACAGAGCAGGCACTTTAGGAGAAATTTGTAGCTTGATAGGACAAAACAAGTGCAATATTTATAATATTGAACTAGTTGATAAAAAGGAAGACTTCTTAAGTTTTATTTTTGATATTGAAATTAATAACTTAAAAGATTTTACAAATTTAATCTCTGAATTAAAAGCAAGATCATTAAATTTTAAGATAATACGAAATAGAAAGGCAAGCCAATCAAATGTTAACTGACAATGAAACAAAAGATCTTTTAAAAGAAACGGAAGCATTAATGGAAGGGCATTTTATTTTATCCTCAGGTTTGCGTAGTGATAAATATGTTCAATGTGCAAAATTATTAATGCATCCCCAAAAAGCAGAAAAAATTTGTAAATCTTTAGCTGACAAAATTAAAAATTCAAAAATTGTTTTTGATATAGTGGTATCTCCTGCAATAGGAGGAATTTTAGCTGGCTACGAAGTCGCAAGACATTTGGCTGTACCCACCTTCTTTACTGAACGTGTTGATGGAAAATTTACTTTTAGGAGAGGATTTGAATTAGATAAATATAGAAATGTACTAATTGTAGAAGACGTAATTACCACAGGCAAATCTAGTTTAGAGTGTGCTGCAACTATTCAAGAATTTGGCGGTGTGATAGCTGGTTATGCTTGCATTATTGATAGATCTGGAGATAAGCTATTAATAAAAGACAAAATAATTTCTCAAATTAAGTTGGAAATACCATCCTTCGCTCCAGATAATATGCCTGATAAATTAAAAAATATAAAACCTATCAAGCCAGGTAGTAGAGAAATCTTATAAATGAAATCAAAGTATAAACTTGGAGTTAATATTGACCATATTGCGACCTTAAGAAATGCAAGAGGTGAAAATTTTCCCTCTGTATTGCAAGCAGCTAGAGTAGCAATTAATGCAGGAGCAGATTCTATCACGGTTCATTTAAGGGAAGATCAAAGACACATAAAATCTGCTGATGTTATTACTCTTAAAAAAAAAATTAAAAAACCACTTAATCTAGAAATGGCACTAACTAAAGAAATGCTTTCTTTTGCGATAAAAACAAAACCAAAATATGTTTGTTTTGTTCCTGAAAAAAGAAATGAACTTACAACAGAAGGAGGATTGAATCTTTTTCACAATGTTTCCTTTCTAACTAAAGCTATTAAAAAATTAAAAAACAAAAAAATCAAAGTCTCTTTATTTATAGATCCTAAAATTAAAAATGTAGAACAGGCTCTCAAATTAAATGCAGACAATATAGAATTACATACTGGGACTTTTTGCAATTTACTAAATAGCAAAAATAAACAAAAGACAAGTTTCGAATTTGAAAAAATAAAAAAAACTGCTATCTTTGCTAAAAAAAATAATTTAGGCGTTCATTGCGGACATGGTCTCAACTACCTATCAGCAAAAAAGTTAAAAAAAATTAAAGAAATTTTAGAATTTAATATTGGTCATTTTATTATTTCAGATTCTGTTTTTTTTGGATTAACAAAAGTTATTAAAAATTTTACTAAAATTATTAAAAATTAAATGAAAATTTTAGGTGTGGGAACTGATATTGTAAATGTAAAAAGAATTGAAAAAATTCTTAAAAAAAATAAAAAATTTTTTTTAAGAAAAATTTTTACAAACAGGGAAATCGAAAAAATCCTTAAGTATAAAATAGGGCAGGCGTCAAAAATAGCATCTAGGTTTGCTGCAAAAGAAGCGCTATCCAAGTCTTTAGGAACAGGAATTGGTACTAATATTTCCTTTTTGGATATCGAAGTCTTAAATAAACCTTCTGGCACACCTTATTTTAACATTGCAAAGAAGAGTTTAAAAAAAACTACTTTCGAATTGAGCTTGTCAGATGACTACCCATGGGCTTTAGCTTTTGTTATAGCAATCAAGAAATGACTAAAAAAGAAATAATTGATAATATTAAAACTATTTTTGTAGCTTTAATTCTTGCTGTAATCATCAGGTCTTTTCTCTTGCAACCCTTCTTTATTCCCTCATCCTCTATGGAAAAAACTTTACTAGTGGGTGATAGGTTGTTTGTTACAAAGTTTTCTTATGGATATAGCAGACATTCTTTGCCTTTTAGTCCTAAAATATTTTTAGATAGAATTTTTTTTACATCACCAGAGCGCGGTGACATTATAGTTTTTAAGACTCCTGCAGATAATAGAACGGATTATATCAAAAGATTAATAGGATTACCGGGCGATACTGTGCAATTAATAGATGGAAACTTGTTTATTAACCAAAAAAAAATTAACAAAAAATTTATAAAAACAACTTTTGTATATTGTGGAGACCAGAAATTTTCTGTTGGTGAGTTTAAAGAGTCTGTTTCGTCAAATGTTAGTTATAACGTTTTTTATAGCACCAAGAATTCTATGAAGAATACTGATTTGTACAAAATTCCTAACGATCACTATTTTTTCATGGGTGATAATCGAGATTGTTCAAAAGATAGTCGCTTTCTATCTAGTGTGGGTTATGTCCATAAAGATAATTTAGTTGGAAAAGCACAATTTTTATTTTTTTCTAATGACAGTGAAATAGGAAATTTATTCACACCGTGGTTTTGGCATAAATCAATTCGTTTTAAAAGAATATTTAAAAAATTAAATTAATGGATAAAAATTATTTAACAATAGTAGAAAAAATTTTAAACATAAAATTTAGAAATAAAGATTTTTTAGAAAAGGCCTTAACGCATAAAAGTATTACCAAAATATCCGTTTCTAACAATGAACGATTAGAGTTTATAGGTGACCGTGTATTAGGTTTGGTAATAGCCACAAAGTTATCAAGTTTATATCCAGGCGATGTAGAAGGATCTTTAGATAAAAAATTAGCATCATTGGTCAATAAAGATACCTGTTCACAAATAATAGAAAAGTTAAATTTGGGAAAATATATTTTACTTAGCGCCTCTCAACAAAAAAATAAAATTGGTCATAAAAAAATATATGGAGACTTGTGTGAAAGCCTAATAGGTGCTGTTTATTTAGATAAGGGATTTTCCGAAGCTAGTAAATTTGTTCTATCTCTTTGGAGGGAAAATTTAAAAAGTTCTTCTATTGTTGAGGTCGATTCGAAAACTCAACTACAAGAATATTCTTTAAAGTTTTACAAGGCATTACCTATTTATAAAAACCTATCCAACAAAGGACCATCGCACAAGCCTTCCTTTAAAATTTCAGTTAAAATAACTAATAGTAAATTATTTACGGGAGAGGGAAACTCTAAAAAAAAGGCACAACAGTTAGCTGCTTCTAAATTGTTAAAATTTTTAAACGTATGATTAAAAAATCTGGTTTCGTTGCAATTTCAGGACCGACGAATTCCGGGAAATCTACTTTATTGAACTCTATTTTTGAAAAAAAAGTTTCAATTGTCTCTCACAAAGTTCAAACTACATTAAAGTCCTTAGACGCTGTAAAAAACTATGGAGATTCTCAAATAGTATTTATAGATACTCCCGGATATTACCAAAAAAAAAATGATGCAAATTTTATAAAAGACGTTCTTTCTAGTATAGAGCGTTCAGATCTTTTGCTGATAATTTTGGACGTTACTTCTAGATTTGAGTATTTGGAGCAAATTGAAAAAATAGTGAAGAATTATAAAAAAAAAAAATTTTTAATTATTAATAAGATTGATCTTGTAAATAATGAGTATGTCTTAGAAAAGCTATCTACAATTAGTTTTATTAAAAATTTTGACGAAGTTTTTTATTTATCTGCTTTAAAAAATAAAAATACCAAAAAGCTTTTGGACCATGTATCCAAATCATTGCCAAGTCAAGAATGGATTTACAAAAAAAATAATTCAACAAGTATTTCAAAAGAAAGCTTCTTAGCAGAAATTACCAGAGAAGGTATTTTGAAATACCTTAACCAAGAAATTCCCTACCAAGTTAGTATTGAAACAGAGAAATTGGTAAAATCTCAAAATTATACTATCCATCAAAAGATTATAGTTTCCACAATCAGTCATAAAAAAATAATTTTAGGAAAAAATGGTTGTGCCATAAAATCTATTGGTGTCTATGCCAGAATTGAAATGGAAAAAGTGTTAAAGGCTAAATGTAATTTATTTTTAAAAGTGGTGCTTAAAAAAAGATAATGAACTGGAAAGATATCGGTTACCTATTAAAAATATCTAATTACTCAGAAAACTCTTCAATCGCAACTTTTGTGACCTGTCGGCATGGACTTCATAAGGGAGTTATATATGGAGCCACATCTAAAAAGAAAAAAAACTATTTACAAATTGGAAATAAATTTTCTTTAAACTGGAAATCAAAATCAGAAGATGCCCTTGGATATTATGACTTGGAGCTAAAAAATGCTGTTACAGCTAAATTTTTTGATGAGCCAATAAAGTTGAGTTTCATACAATCTCTGTCTGAACTCTGCTGCAAAACGCTTGCTGAACGGTACGATTATTCAGAATTATTTGATTATACAGATTTCTTTATTAAGAATATTTCAAATCCTAACGCATTAAAATTATATATTTTGTGGGAAAAGGAGTTGTTAACAGCAATTGGTTTTGAGTTAAATCCTGATAATAAAAATTTCAATTTTTACAAAAATAACTTATCACAATGGATTCTAGAAATCGACAAGCAAAAATTTTTATATCCCAACTTTTTAATTGACAGTAATAGTGTTTATGAAGATACAGATCTGTATGAGGGCTTAGTAATTAACAAATTTATTCTTAAACGTTTTGTATTTGAGCCAAACAGAATACGTTTCCCTGAAGTGAGAGAAAGAATTGAAAAGAAATCAAATGAAAAAAAATAAAGATAATATAACAGAACAACAGTTAAAAAATCAGTTTGCAAAAAAGTATCTTGCATATGCACTATCTACAATTACGCAAAGAGCCCTTCCAGACGTTCGAGATGGCCTTAAACCTGTTCACAGAAGATTAATTTATGCAATGCACTTACTGGACCTAACTTCCAAGTCTAGTTTTAAGAAATCTGCCAGAGTAGTAGGTGACGTCATTGGAAAATTTCATCCTCATGGAGACCAGTCTGTTTATGATGCTCTTGTAAGATTGGCTCAAGACTTTTCAACTAAGTATCCTCTTATAAACGGACAGGGTAATTTTGGTAATATCGATGGTGATAATGCTGCTGCAATGAGATACACAGAAACCAAATTAACAGAAGTATCTGAATTTTTGCTGAAAGATATAGGATCTGAAACCGTTAATTTTAGAAAAACATATGATGGTGAATTAAGCGAGCCAACAGTTTTGCCTGCAGTATTCCCTAACTTATTGGCAAATGGATCGTCTGGAATTGCCGTAGGAATGGCCACAAACATACCTCCACACAATCTTGAAGAAATATGCTCAGCAATTATTCATCTAAATAACCACAGAGATTGTTCTATTCGTGATTTACTAAAAATACTAAAGGGACCAGATTTTCCGACAGGGGGTATATTAAATTTAGATCAAAAAGAAATGATCAAAACCTATACAACAGGACGAGGTTTTTTTGAGTTAAGAGCAAAATATAAAGTGGAAGACCTAAGCAAAGGTCAATATCAAATATCGATTAGTCAGATTCCATATCAGGTAAACAAATCCAAGCTTATTGAAAAAATAGCAGATCTAATAATCAATAAAAAAAACAAATTAATAGATAATGTAATAGATGAATCTGATGAGAATATCAGAGTTGTAATACGACCAAAAAATAGAAATATAGATCCCGTTGTTTTAATGAATAGTCTTTATCAACAAACTGATCTTGAAATAAAATTTTTTCTTAATATGAACGTCCTAAATCACAAATTAGAACCGAAGGTCATGTCAATTAAAGAAATACTTTATAGTTTTTTAAAACACAGATATATAATTTTGGAAAAAAAATCAAAGTTTGCATTAAATAAAATCAACATAAGACTAGAAATTCTCAAAGGTTTTTTAATAGCATTTAAGAATCTTAACAGCATTATTAAAATTATTCGAAATTCTAATAATCCAAAAGCTGTACTTGTAAAGAAATATAGATTTACTGAAAATCAAGTTAATGCAATTTTGGACATGAAACTAAGAAGTTTAAGAAAAATTGAAGAAAAGGAGATTAATGAAGAAAATATTAAGCTTCTTAATAAAAAAAAATTGCTAATGAAATTATTGTCATCTAAATCTCTTCAAAAAAAAGAAATCAATAAAGAAACAGAGGAGCTAATACTTCAATTTGGGAACAATTCAGCATATGGATTGAGAAAAACTGTTATTGAAAAATTTAATAGAATAGAATCTTCAGAATTAGATGAGGAATTAAAGTCAACCGCTCCTATAACAATAGTTTTGTTAAAAACTGGATTTTTAAAAGCAAAAATTGGCTATTCTGTTTGCAAAGCTAATGCCGATTTCTCTGAAAATGAGTACTTGTATGTTAATGGAAGAAAATCAGATAAATTTATATTCCTGTCTTCTTTTGGCAAATCATACACGCTAGATGGTGAGAGTTTTGTTTTTGGTTCTCAAAAAGGAAAACCTTTTTCCTCTTATTTTTCTCTTAAAGAAAATGAAGAAATTATTGATTCTTTTTTATACAGCAATAATGAAAAAATTTTATTATGTTCTAGCAATGGTTATGGCTTCTTTATCAATTCTGATAATTTAATATCTAATAAAAAAAGTGGTAAAAAAGTATTTAACATTAAGAAAAATGATTATTTGCATTCTTCTGTCCAAATAAGCAAAGAGCAAAAGTATATTTTCCTATTAATTAGAAACAAGAATGAAAATAGAGCTTTAGTTATCAGCATGAAAGACATTCCTACACAAGAAAAAGGTGTGGGCATTATTCTTTTTAAAGGTAAAAAAGTCAGTTTATTTGCCTTATCTACTGTGAGTGCAAAATTTGAAATGCTTGATAATTATTTAACACCAGTAAAAAAATCACTAAATTTAAAAAAGTTTTTAATATTACGGGCAAAAAATGGTAAAATTATTAAGAATAATTTATTTTTTTCTAGCTTATTCAGAGGTTACGAAAATAACTTTAAATTAATATTATGAGCAAACAAAACTTAAGAAAATGTCTCTCTCTTTTTGCAACAGGTGTAACATCTATAATTTCTTTTAAAAAATTAACCTACACAGGTATTACAGTTAACTCTTTCAGTTCCGTTTCTCTGACCCCACCTCTGGTTATGTGGTGTATTGATAAAAAGTCATCATCATTAAAATCATTTCTTTCTTTGGAAAATAATTATAAAATAATTTTTTTAGCAAATAGTCAGAAAGCAATTTCCAATAAACTAGCAGGATCAGATAATATTTTTGATAAAGTATTTTGTGACAAAATTGTAAAAAAATCCTTAGGATATCTCGACTGCGCTATATTTAAAAAATATGATGCAGGCGATCACTATATTATTGTCCATAGAGTTTTGAAATTTAAGATTTTTTCCAAGAAAAAACCTTTGGTTTTCTTTGACAGTAAATATACAGATTAAATATCTATAAATTTTTCAACTATCTCGTTTGCAAAATAAGTAACAATTGCACTGGCCCCAGCTCTCTTGAACGACACCATTGTTTCATATATAGCAGCATCACTCAAAATTTTATTTTGAATTGCATGTTTTATTGTAGAGTATTCACCAGACACATTGTAGGCAATCACAGGAATGTTATATTTTTCCTTAACTTTTGAAATTATATCTAGATAAGCCAACCCAGGCTTGACCATTACCATGTCTGCCCCTTCAGATATATCGAGCAACACTTCTCGCAAAGATTCATCTGAATTGTGAAAATCCATTTGATAATTTTTTTTATCAGTTTTTAATTTAGTATTACTTGAGATTGCGTTTCTAAAAGGTCCATAAAAATTTGAAGCAAATTTGGCAGCGTATGACAAAAGAATAGTGTTTGGAAAATTATTTTTTTCTAATGATTTTCGTATTTCTCCGATTCTTCCATCCATCATGTCTGAAGGAGCTAGAATATCACATCCGGAACTTGCTTGAATTAATGATTGTTCAATAAGTATCTTTACAGTTTCATCATTATCAACTACTTCATTTTTTATAACACCATCATGCCCATGAGATGTATAAGGATCAAGCGCAACGTCACAAATTATACCAACTTCATTTTTAAATTTTTTTTTAATTTCCCTAACAGCTTTGCATATTAAATTATTTTCATTTAGAGCTTCCGAGCCAATCTCATTTTTTTTATCATTTTCAATTTCTGGAAATAGCGCAATTGCAGGAATTTTATTTTTAACTGCTTGGGTAACAATTTTTTCCAAATTATCTACGCTGTATTTATACACGTCCGGCATTGAAGAAATTTCTTCTTTTTTGTTTATTCCTTCTTTGATAAAAATGGGGAGTATTAAATCACTACTTGATATCACATTCTCCTTAACTATATTTCTTGACCACTTGTGCATTCTTGTTCTTCTGAGTCTTGTTAATGGATACATTTGCGAATTTTTATTAGATGTTTTAGTTTCAATAGTAAGATTAATATATACCAAATATTGTAGTAAATTAATCTTTCTAGTATATATCTAGTCTTTAATGAAAAAAAAACATTCTTTTCTTACAAAAAACATAATTATTGCCTCTGATCACGCAGGGTTTGAGTTAAAAAAATTGATTAAAAAAAAATTAGAAAATTTGGGTCTTAATATTTTAGATCTTGGCGTTGATAATAAAAGAGTTTCGGTTGACTACCCAATTTACGCAAAAAAACTATCAAAAAAAATTAATTCTAAAAATATGGGTATTTTAATTTGTGGTTCTGGAATTGGAATGTCTATTGCTTCTAACCGATTTAAGAACGTTAGATCTGCCTTAGTTAATTCTTCTACATTATCTAAACTCTCAAGAAAGCATAACAATGCCAACATTGTTTGTCTTGCAGCAAAGTTTGTGTCGAAAAAAGTAGCAATTCAATGTGTTTTATCTTTTTTGACTACCAAATTTGAGGCCGGTAGACATTTGCGAAGAGTCAAGTTACTTAGTTAATTGTGTCGAAAAATAATTCTATGATAAATAAATTTTTTAAATCAAGTGTAAAAGATTCTGATCCAAATTTGCATTCCTCTATTGTCAAAGAGCTTGATAGACAGAGATCTCACTTAGAATTAATTGCATCAGAAAATATTGTATCTCAAGCTATACTAGATGTTCAGGGGTCGGTATTAACTAATAAGTACGCAGAAGGCTATCCAGGAAAGAGATATTATGGTGGTTGTGAATTTGTTGATATCGCTGAGGAGTTAGCCATTGAAAGAGTAACAAAGTTATTTAATGTAAAATTTGCAAATGTTCAGCCACATTCTGGAGCTCAAGCAAATGGTGCTGTTTTTTTAGCCTTACTTAATCCAGGTGACACTATTTTAGGGATGGGCATTGATCAAGGTGGACACTTAACTCATGGAGCTCCTCCAGCCCAATCTGGAAAATGGTTTAACGCAATTCCTTATGGGGTTGTCAAAGAAACAGGGCTGATTGATTATGATTCTGTTTTGTCTTTAGCTAAAAAACATAAACCAAAATTAATTATTGCAGGTGGTAGTGCGTATTCAAGAATAATTGATTTTAAAAAATTTAGAGAAGCTGCTGATGAAGTTGGTGCCAAGTTATTGGTAGACATGGCTCACTTTTCTGGTCTCGTTGCCGGCCAAGTATATCCTAACCCATGTGATTTTGCAGATGTTGTAACTTCTACTACGCACAAAGTATTACGAGGACCAAGAGGCGGTATTATTTTGACTAATAGTGAAGACCTTGCGAAAAAATTTAATTCAGCCATATTTCCAGGTTTGCAAGGTGGGCCTTTAATGCACGTTATCGCAGCTAAGGCTGTTTGTTTTAAAGAAGCTTTATCTGACGATTTTAAAATATACGCCAAAGATGTTGTTGAGAACGCTAGGATATTATCAAAAACACTTAGTGACTTGGGCCTAACTATTTTTTCTGGCGGTACAGACACACATTTAGTTTTGGTTGATTTAAGGCCATTTGGCCTTACAGGAAAAGAGGCTGAAATATCATTAGGTAGGGCACATTTAACCTGCAATAAAAATGGAATACCATTTGATGAACAAAAACCTTGGATCACCTCCGGTATCAGATTCGGAACACCCGCCTGCACAACTAGAGGGCTTGGTCTAGGTGAATTTAAGCTAATCGGAGAATATATTAATGAAGTTTTGCAAGGACTTAAAAACAAGAAAGATGACAACAGTACTATTGAAAAAAATGTTGCGCAAAAGGTAAAAGATCTTTGTAATAACTTTCCAATTTATTAAAAAATTATGATTTGCCCATTTTGTAAAGATAAAGACACCTCTGTGATTGATTCTAGAGCTACAGAGGATGGAACTGCCATTAGAAGAAGAAGAGTTAGTGCCTGTTGCAATCAAAGATTTACAACATTTGAAAGAGTGCAATTTAGAGAAATTACAATTATTAAAAAAAATGGCAGAAAGTCTCCGTTTGATAGAGATAAATTAACTCGTTCAGTAATGATTTCTTTAAGAAAAAGGCCCGTTGATGCTGATACTATAGAAAAATTTGTTTCTAAAATTTATAGAAATTTAGAAGACTTGGGTCAAAATGAAGTTCTCTCAACAACCATAGGAAAGTTTGTGATGGATGGATTAAAAGAAATAGATCCGGTTGCTTACATAAGATTTGCTTCAGTTTATACAAATTTTAAGGAAGTGAAAGACTTTGAAGAATTTGTGGACCAATTGGATGTCCCTAAAAAAAAATAATTTTTATCAAAAGTATTTTTCTGAGCTTGCTTTGAGCTTAGCAAGAATAAATAAATTTATAACTAAAGAGAATCCCTCAGTTGGATGTGTAGTTACAGATTTTAATAATAATATTTTATCCTCTGGTGTTACCTCTAAGAATGGAAGACCACATGCTGAAAATAACGCCTTAATTAAATTAAATAAAAAAATTACGAAAAAAATATTTGTTACTCTAGAGCCCTGCAATCATTATGGAAAGACACCCCCATGCACAAAAATTATTGTAAATTTTAATGTTAAACAGTTGCACTGCAATCAAATCGACAAAAACCCAGTTGTTAATGGCTCTGGTTTAAAATTTTTAAAAAAAAACAAAATGAAAATCAAAGAAACTAATATAAATAAAAATTTTTACAGTAACTACAATTATTCTGTAAAAAACAAACTACCTTATGTTACTGCAAAACTTGCTATAACAAAAAACTTTTCAACAGTTTTATCGGGAAAAAAATATTTTACAAATTCCAAGTCTTTAAAATTTGCACATTTACTCAGATATATGAACGACTCTATTTTAATAGGTCAAAAAACTCTTTTAAAAGATTACCCTAAACTAAATTGTAGAATAGATGGCCTTAGTGAACATTCCCCTAAAATTTTTTTTATAAATAGAAATTTAAATTTTAATAAAAAGCACTTTTTGCTGTACCCAAGAACCACTGTTGTCTTTCATTCTAGTAAAGATTCTAAAAAAATATCTAAATATAAAAAATATTTTTTTCTTGAAAAAATTGAAGATAATATTGGAAACTTTTCTCCTGAAGAAATATTAAAACGGATTTATAAACACAAATGCAGAAGGCTTTTAATAGAGGGTGGAAGTGAAACTGTTAATATTTTTGCAAAAAATAAGTATGTTAATAAATTTTTCTTCATTCAATCTGAATGTAATAGCAAGACAAAGGACCCTCATACTGTCAATATGGTGCGGTCATTGTGTGGTAACAATTTTAATAAATATAATGTAAAGATAAATTTAAATAATAATAAGCTTTTTAAGATTTAAATGTTTACTGGTATTATAAAAAATAAAGGTAAAGTCGTATCCATAGTTAAAAAAGACAAAGGGTATGAGTTTAAAATTACCTCCAATCTAGTTTTTTCTAAAAAAAATATAGGCACTTCGATATCAATAAACGGAGTTTGTCTAACACTAACTAAATTCTTAAATAAAAATTTATTTTTTTTTATTTCCTATTCAACTTTTCGAATTACTAATTTTAAGTATTTAAAAAAAAACTCTACTGTAAATCTTGAGAAATCATTAAAATTTGGAGATGAAATTGCTGGTCACTTTGTTCAAGGTCATATTGATACAGTAGGTAAAGTTATTTTTTTGAAAAAACTAGCAAAGACTTGGACTTTTTTAATAAAAGTTGAGCCTAAATTTTCACACTTATTACTAGACAAGGGGTCTATTACTATTGATGGGATTTCATTAACAATAGTTAAATCACTTAAGAATCAATTTACCCTAGTTGTTATACCTCACACCCTAAAGTTAACGAATACAATATCGCTAAAAACGGGGGATGTTGTTAATGTGGAATTTGATATTGTGATTAAATATTTGTCAAAAATTAATAAGAAAAAATGAAAAAAAATTTTAAATTTGCAAAAATTGAAACTATCATTTCGGAGGCTAAAAAAGGAAAAATTTTTATTTTAGTTGATGATGAAAATAGAGAAAATGAAGGCGACTTAGTTTTTGTAGCTAAAAAAGCAACACCCGAAAAAGTAAATTTTATGGCAAAGTACGGAAGAGGATTGATTTGCTTAGCTCTCGATAAAAAAAAATCAGATGAATTAAGTTTAGAGTTAATGCCAAGCTCAAACCAGTCTCGTTTAAAAACTGCTTTTACTATTAGTATTGAAGCAAGGAAGGGTGTTACTACTGGAATATCAACATTTGATAGGTGCAAAACTATTTTGACAGCAATAAAACTAAACTCTTCAAAAAAAGATATAGCCACACCAGGACATGTCTTCCCATTAGTTGCAAGAAACGGTGGATCATTAGTTAGAGCAGGGCACACGGAGGCTTCTATTGATATAGCTAAATTGGCCAAAACGCACCCTTCAGCGGTTATATGTGAAATAATGAATGAAGATGGTTCTATGGCTAAAAGAGATCAGTTATTTAGTTATGCCAAGAAACATAAGCTCAAAATTGCAAAAATAGAAGACTTGATTTCTTACCGATTAAAAAAAGAAACTCTTGTAAGCTTAAAGGAAAACAAGGTCCTTAATATAAAAGATAATAAATATATTTTAAAAACCTTTGTTAACAAAATAGATAATCTAGAGCATTTTGCTATCATAAAAGGGTCAATCAATGATAAAAATATTCCAAAAGTTAGAGTTGTTTCTTCCAATTCTATTGATATTTTTTTAAACAAAAGCATTAATGCAAAAGTCAAAAAAACATTGGACTACTTTAGTCGTTCAACATCTAGCTGTATATTATTAGTAATGAAACAAAGTGAAATTTTAGACACAGCTAAGGTTATTTCTTCAAAGGATTTATTAAAAAAACCGTCTAACGGCAATGCGTTAAGGTATTATGGCTTAGGCGCTCAAATTTTAAAAAAATTAAAAGTTAAAAAAATGATTTTAGTCTCAAGTGCAAAGAAAAAATTAGTTGCTTTAGACGGTTTTGATATTAAAATTGTTAAGCAGGAAATAATTAAATGAAAAAAAAAGGCTTAGTAGTTGTTTCTAATTATTACAAAAATATTTCAGATAACCTGCTAAAATATTGCTTGAAGGCACTAAGCAGTAATAAATTAGAAGCGGATGTCAAGATTGTATCTGGTGCATTAGAAATACCAACTTTAATTTCTTGTAATTTAAAAAAAAAATATAAATTTTTTATTGCTTTGGGCTGTATTATAAAAGGTAAAACTCCCCATTTTAATTTTATTGCATCGGCTATTACCAAATCATTACTAGATCTTTCCATTGAGCATAAAGTTCCTGTTACCAATGGAATTATCACTTCTTTAACTCGAGCACAGGCTATCGAAAGAAGTTCTAAAAATAAAAATAAAGGTCAAGAAGCTGCTAATGCAGCAATCTCTTTGCTAAAGCAAATTTAAATGAAAGGAAGCTCAAGACTAGTTGTTATTCAAAAAATTTATGAAAAAATTAGCGATTCTAGTCATGACATTAAATTTCCAAAAAGTTCTTATATTAGAATTATTAAAAAAGTTTTTAATGGTTTTTTTGAAAAAGAGGCTGACTTGGATCAAATTCTGTCCAAAAACTTGTCTTCAAAAATAAGCTTTCAAAATCTGGATATGATTCTTAAAATAATATTAAAAGCTGCTATATTTGAAATACTTTATATGCCTAAAATACCTTTTAAGGTTGTTGTCGACGAATACCTTGCTGTTACTGAGATGTATTATGATTCAAGCCAAAAAGGCCTAGTAAACGCTGTTTTAGATTCTGTTTTTAAGTCAGAACAGTCTTAGATCTCGCCTTAAAAGCAATCCTTTTCCTTAATTTTGTATTGATTTTACTAGAGAATTTTGGCATGTATCGTTTTTTCAAAACCAATAAAATAAAGGAATTTAAATATGTTAAGCCCAAGTCTAATTTTAAACTTAGTGATCGTTTGCGGAGTAATCTCAGTTTTTTACGGATTTATTTCTAGTAAACAAATTTTAAGTGCTAGCCCAGGAAATGCTAAGATGCAGGAAATTGCATCGGCAATTCAAATTGGTGCTAAAGCATATTTAGACAGACAATACAAAACAATTGCAATTGTTGGTTTTGGAGTTTTGATTTTAATTGTTTTGCTTTTTACTCCCTGGGTTGGATTGGGTTATTTAATTGGAGCAACTTTATCTGGAATAGCAGGTTATGTTGGCATGTTAATCTCTGTCCAAGCTAATGTTCGTACTGCAGAAGCATCTAGAAAAGGTTTAGCACAAGGTTTGCATGTTGCTTTTAAATCTGGAGCAGTGACTGGAATGCTGGTTGCGGGGCTAGCTCTTTTGTCTATTGCAGTTTATTACTACATTTTACTTGAGTTTAAAGTTGAAGAAAGAGAAATTGTTAATGCTCTTGTTGCTTTAGGTTTCGGAGCTTCTTTAATTTCTATTTTTGCTAGATTGGGTGGGGGAATATTTACTAAAGGAGCTGATGTTGGTGCTGACTTAGTTGGAAAAGTTGAAGCTGGTATTCCTGAAGACGATCCTAGAAATCCTGCTGTTATTGCAGATAACGTTGGTGATAACGTGGGTGATTGCGCTGGTATGGCTGCTGATTTATTTGAAACTTATGCTGTTACTATTGTAGCTACTATGGTTTTAGCTTCTATATTTTTTAATGGAGACATGAACATGATGATTTATCCGTTGAGCATAGGTGGCGCATGTATTTTGACTTCTATCTTAGGAACTTTTTTTGTGAAGCTTGGAAAGAGCAAAAATGTAATGAACGCTTTGTACAAGGGATTTGTAGTCTCAGCCGTTTCTTCGTTAGCAATTTTATATCCAGTTACAGATTATGTGATTGGATTTACAAACGAATATACTGTTAATGGTAAAACTTTTAACGGCATGAGTTTGTATTATTGTGGAATAATTGGTCTAGTCATTACTGGCTTATTAATTTGGATTACTGAATACTATACAGGAACAGAATACAAACCTGTCAGAAGTATTGCAAAATCCTCTACTACAGGACATGGAACTAACGTTATTCAAGGCTTGGCTGTTTCAATGGAAGCTACAGCTATTCCAGCTCTGATTATTGTTGCTGGAATTCTTGCTACTAACTCAATTGCAGGACTTTATGGTATTGCCATATCTGTTACTACAATGTTAGCTTTAGCAGGAATGGTTGTTGCCCTTGATGCTTACGGTCCAGTGACAGACAACGCCGGTGGTATTGCCGAAATGGCCAAGTTACCTAAAAATGTCAGAAAAACTACCGATGCATTAGATGCTGTGGGTAATACTACAAAAGCTGTGACAAAGGGATATGCAATTGGTTCTGCTGGCTTAGGTGCATTAGTTTTGTTTGCTGCATACGTTGAGGACATTAAACACTATTCAGGTGTTGCAGGTTCAAAACTTGAAGGAATAGTTGTTACTTTTGATTTATCCAATCCTTATGTTGTTGTTGGCTTATTAATTGGAGGAATGCTTCCTTATTTATTCGGATCAATGGGAATGCAAGCTGTTGGAAGAGCGGGTGGAGCAGTTGTTATAGAAGTTAGAAGACAATTTAAAAAATTTCCTGGAATTATGAAGCGTACACAAAAGCCAGATTATGCAAAACTTGTAGATTTATTGACTGCTGCTGCAATTAAAGAAATGATAATTCCTTCTTTATTACCAGTTCTTTCCCCTATTGTTTTATATTTTGTAATTTTGTCTATTGGAGGCCAAGTCGCTGCATTAGCTGCTGTTGGGGCAATGTTGCTTGGAGTAATTATCACAGGATTGTTTGTTGCTGTTTCCATGACAGCTGGTGGTGGTGCATGGGATAACGCTAAAAAATATATTGAAGATGGTCATTTTGGTGGCAAAGGCTCAGAAGCCCATAAAGCCGCTGTAACTGGTGATACTGTCGGCGATCCTTATAAAGATACAGCAGGCCCAGCAGTTAATCCCATGATTAAAATAACCAATATTGTTGCATTACTTTTATTAGCAATAATTGCAGAATAATTTTTTTTATTTAGTAATTGTATCAAGTCTGTTTTGAGCTCTCTTTCTTATACTAGAAAATATTCTTTTTGAGAAAGAGTTGTTCAGTCCAGAAGATTCTGTTTTAGCTGTATCAAATTTAACTTTATTAAAGTTATCCTTATTTAATATTTTTTTGGTTTTTAAGGTTCCCCTATTATCAAATTCTAAAATTAATAATGTATTTTTTATAATTTTTTTTTTACCAAACTTTTTTTGCTCTACTGTTTCAATATAAGCCCATTTGTTCTCATTTGAATCATCTTTAAGCATAGTCTCACCCAATAATTGAACCACGTCATTTTTATTCGTGGAACCAAGAACCATTAAGTTTGTACGTTTATCTAAGTTTAAGGTACCATTTGATGTTACAACAGGCTTATAGCTGCAAGACAAAAGAGTTAGGGAAAAAAATCCAACAAAACTTACTTTTTTTAAAAAATTTAAGCCTTTAGTCATATTATTAAGTGTTTTTAATCATAAAAAGTTAACTTCATTTATCTTATTATTATATTGATTAATATAATCATATTGATATTAAATGTTAATATTAATTTTTTTGTAATATTATTTTTATGGCTGTACCTAAGCAGAAAACGTCAAAATCAAGAAAAGGCATGAGAAGATCTCATAGATCTGCTGTGTTTAAAAATATTGTCGAAGATAAAAAAAGTGGCGAATATAGATTGTCACATCATATTGATGCAAAAACTGGTATGTATAACGGCAAGCAAATTTTTAAGCCTAAAATTTAATAAATCTTTATATGAGTAGTTTTAACTACACTATTGCTATTGATGCAATGGGTGGAGAAAATTCTCCCAACAAAGTCATAGAGGGTATAAGTCTTTTTTTAAAAGAAGATAAGGAAGTTTTTTTTAATATTTTTGGTAAAGAAACTTTAATCATTAATGAAATTAATCAATATAATAATATATCACCTAAAAATTATAAAATTATTAATTGTGAAAGTCAGATAAAGGATGGAAATTCCGTGCGTGATGCAATCAAAGTTGGAAAAGACAGTAGCATGTGGAAAGCAATAGAAAGTGTTAAAAATAAAGAATCCCATTTAATTATATCCTCTGGTAACACTGGAGCTTTGCTAGTTATCTCAAAACTTTTAATTAAAATGATTGATGGAATTGACAAGCCAGCAATAGCTGGTCTGTGGCCTAATTTTAAAGGAGTTAGTGTTGTTATGGATCTTGGAGCTAATATAGAATTTAATGAAAAAAATTATGTTGAGTTTTCAAAGATTGGAGCTGAACTTTATCGTTCTATCTTTGATAAAAAAGATCCTATAGTCTCTTTGTTAAATATAGGATCTGAGGAAATAAAAGGGCATGAAGAATTAAAAAATGCTTTCAATACATTGTCTTATAGCAAAAATAATTTTATTTTCGGTGGTTATATTGAGGGTAACTATATTAAAGATGGTAAAGTTGACGTGATTATTACAGATGGTTTTTCAGGAAATATAGCTTTAAAAACAGCAGAAGGAACAGTTAATTTTATTACAACAGAGATTAAAAAAATATTTTCAAACTCTTTTTTTGGCAAAATCTGTTATCTTTTCAGTTATCCTTTGTTTAAAAAAGTAAAACAAACTCTAGACCCAAGAAAATACAATGGTGGTATTTTTTTAGGGTTGAACGCTCCTGTAATTAAAAGTCATGGTTCGGCTGATAGTTTAGCCTTTTTTTATTCTATCAAGTTGTCAATTAAGATTTTAAGAGGTGGACTTGTAAAAAGAATTAAAAGTAATTTTGAAAATGAATAAAGTAAACGATAGTCTTTATTTTTATGAAAATTACTTTCAATCATTAAATAACTTATTAATTTCCAAGAATCTCCCCCAGTCAATAATTTTTTCAGGTGAAGATGGTTTAGGTAAAAAAACTTTTTTATTACATTTTTTTGTTTTTCATCTTTTAGATAGCTCTAAAAAAGATGAATATTTAAATAATTTTATTGTTAGGGACAAAGATATTTTAAAAAAATTGCTTAATAATGAAATTGTAAATTTTAAAATTTTAGAAAAAAAAGAAAAAAATTCTTCAATTCAAATAGAAGAAATAAGAGAATTGATAGCTTTCTGTTCTTATGAGGCTTCATTCTCATCTCCAAGGTTTGTTTTAATTTCAAATATTGAAGATTTAAATGCCAATGCAACAAATTCATTGCTTAAATTGCTAGAGGAACCGCCTAAAAATACGTACTTTTTTTTAATTAGAAATTCTCACACCAAAATATATGAAACAATATTATCAAGATGTTACAAAGTTAATATCAAAATGAATAAAAAAATATCTGATAAGCTTTTAAGAAAACTTTTAAATGATTTTGATTTATCTGAATTTGTTAATTTTGATCATTTTGATTCTTATGATACTCCCGGTACGATAGTTAAGAAAATTATATACATTAAGGAAAATAATCTTACTGATATGAGCTCAATAGAAATAGTAAAATTTTGCTATGAAGATTACAAAAAAAATAAAAATTTTAATGCCCTTGATTATGGAAATCAAATTGCTAAAAAAATATTTTTAACCAAATATAACAATGATTATTTAAAATATAATAAACTTTATACTCTATTTAACAAACGATCCAAAGAATTGAAGGATTTTAATTCTAACATAGATCCAACTTATAAAATTATTCAAAAGTTAAGCTAATGAAAAAAAAGTACTACATTACTACACCTATTTACTATCCTTCAGCTAAACCACATATGGGTCATGCATATTCTAGTATTTCTGCTGATTTTATAGCGAGATACAAAAGACTAGAAGGATATGAAGTTAGATTTGCAACAGGTACCGATGAACACGGACAAAAAATACAAAAATCTGCAGATAAAAAGAATTTATCTCCTGAGGTGTTTTGTAATGAAATTTCAAAAGTTTTTTTAGACCTTACCAAAACTTTGAATTTAAGTAATACTGATTTTATCCGAACTACTCAAGAGCAACACCACAAAACTGTACAAAAGTTATGGAAGATCTTAGAGGAAAAAAAATTTATCTATTTGTCAAAATATAGCGGATGGTATTCAGTTTCTGACGAGGCTTTTTATTCTGAAGGTGAAATAATTGAAAAAGACAACAATAAAATATGTGAAGTAACGGGTAGTCTTGTTGAATGGGTAGAAGAAGAATCTTATTTTTTTAAATTATCTGAATTTCAAAATATTTTGATAAAACACTATGAAGATAATCCTAAATTTATTCAACCAGCATCTAGAAGAAACGAGGTTATGAGTTTTGTAAAAGGTGGCTTGAATGACCTGTCAATTTCTAGAAATTCTTTTAAATGGGGTATTTCAGTTCCCAATTCGAAAGAACATATTGTGTATGTGTGGCTTGATGCCCTTACAAATTACCTTACAGCTATAAATTATTTTAAAGAGAATTCTTTTTGGCCTGCTGATGTGCATATTATAGGGAAAGATATCTTAAGATTTCATGCTGTATATTGGCCTGCTTTTTTACTCGCAGCAGAAATTCCCTTGCCTAAAAAAATTTTTGCACATGGTTGGATTTTGTCTGGTGATGAAAAAATGTCAAAATCTAAAGGTAACATTTTAGACCCGACCGAAATAATAGATGAGTACGGTTTAGATGAGATTAGATACTACTTAATGAAAGAGGTTATGTATGGTTTGGATGGAAAAATTAATATTGAAAATCTTAAAAATTGTATAAATAGTGATCTTGCAAATAATATTGGTAATCTTAGCCAAAGAATTTTTGTATTAACAAACAAATATTTCTCCTGTAAAGTTCCAGACCCAAAGATCTTATCAACTAATGATAAAAAATTTATTGAATATTCAATGAGTGGATTAGAAAAATCTATGAATACCTTTGAAATTCACAATTATATTAGAGAAGTTATTTCTTATTCATCTAAAATTAATAAATTTGTAAATGATGAAGAGCCATGGACTAAAGCAAAAAATTCTGATCCTAGGGTAGGGACCATTCTTTATGTTGCTTTAAATGCACTAAAAAATATATTCATTTTATTACATCCAGTAATGCCTTCAAAGTCTGAACATTACTTGTCCTGTTTAAATATATTTCCAAAAGATATATCTTTTGAATCAATAAAGAAAAACTTACCGATCAATAGAGAATTGAAAATGCCCGGATTAATGTTTAAAAAATATATATAATGTTTATCGACTCTCATTGCCATCTTACTTATGAGCCTTTAGTCAGCGATATATCTAAAGTTGTAGAAGATTGCAAAAAATCATCAGTGATAAAATTGCTTACAATAGCAACTAATATTCAATCTTCTGTTAAATGCATTGAGATATCCAAAGAATATAAAAATATTTATTCTAGTGTAGGGATTCACCCTATTGAGGCTCACCTCGAAATTGAGAAAAAAGAGCAGATACAAAAGCTTTACCAATCTTCGAAAAAAAATATAGGATATGGAGAAACAGGATTAGACTTTTATTATTCAACTAAAGAAAAAAAGAATCAGATTAATTTGTTTGAAGCTCATATAAAGTATGCAATTGAAGACGATTCTACAATTATTGTTCATACTAGAGATGCAGAAGATGAAACTTTGAGCATTCTTAAGGAACATACAAAAAACTCTACCTTGAGAGTTTTGATACACTGTTTCACCGGGTCTATGCAATTTGCTAAATCGTTATTAAATCTTGGTTGTTACATATCCTTTAGCGGCATTATAACTTTTAAAAATACTATTGAAATTCAAGAAGTTGCGAAATACACACCATTAGACAGGATTTTAATAGAAACAGATTCTCCATATTTATCGCCACATCCACTTAGGGGTAAAAAAAATTACCCTCAGAACGTTGTACTGGTAGCAAAGAAACTTTCGGAATTAAAGAAAATAGATATTTCTGAAATAGGAAAAAATACTTCAACTAATTTTTTAAAAGTTTTTAATTTATAAAAAATGAATATTGCAATTTTATTACCTTTGAAAGAAAAATATACTCATATTGGGGGAGGCGCAGTATCAATTTTAGTTAATACCCACTTAAAAAACTCAAAATATAAAAAAACCACCAGAATATATGGGTCCAAAATTGAAAAAGTATTAGACTCAAATAATTTTTGCCCATTAGATTCAAATAAAAGTTTTTTTAGTAATTTATCTTTCGTAAGGTCGTTTGAAAAAAAAATTCATATCAAAACCGATATTATTGAATTGCACAATAGGCCAAGATATTTTTTTTATTTAAAAAAAAAATTTTCCAATAAAAAATTCATTTTGTTTTTTCATAACAATCCTCTTGATTTAAAAGGTTCCCAAAGTTTACAGGATAGAAAATATTTGTATGAAAAAGTTGATTGTTTAGTTTTTTTAAGTGTTTGGATGAAAGATCAGTTTTTTAAAGATCTTAAAATAACCGATACCAAGAAAATAGAGATTTTTTATCCTGGCGTAGAAGCTCTTAAAAGATTTCCAGTCAAAAAAAATACAATTTTATTTGTTGGTAAATTGAATTATGCGAAAGGCTATGATATTTTCAGTAATGCAGTATCAAAATTTATCAAAACTAACAAATCTTGGAAGGCTATAGCTATTGGCTCTGAATCTAGAAGAGAAATACTTAAAAAAAGCAATATACTTGAGTTTGGTGAGATTCCCAATAAAGAAGTTTTAAAAATTATTTCGGAATCTAAGATTACCATTGCATGCTCTCGATGGAATGAGCCTTTAGGTCGTCTTCCTATAGAAACTGCCTCCAGAGGATCTTTTCCTATAGTTTCCAATAAGGGAGGTTTGGTAGAAACCTTGTCAGAAAATTTTTCTATATTGAAAAAAAATAATTCCAACACATTGTTAAAAAAACTAAATTTTTTAGTAAAAAATCCAAAAAAATTACTCTCTTTGCAAAAAGATATTTTTAAAAACTTTAACTATTCTTTAAAAATTACTACAAAAAAAATTGACAATATTAGGAATAATCTTTTTGAAAAAAATATAACTATTAAAAGTAAAAATCTAAAAATACTGCACATAGCTAGCTTTAACGAAACTTCCAATGGAAGTTTATTTTATTCAACAGCTAATAAATTTAACATTGGATTTACGAAACTTGGTCATTTTGTTCAAAATGTAGACGATAAATATTTTTTAAAATCAAATTTTTACAACACAATTTCTTCCCTCAATAACAAAATTATTTTCAATGTGATAAATTTTGCACCAGATTTAATTTTTTTAGGTCATACAAACAAAGTTACTTCAGCAACTCTAAGAAAGATAAAAAGTTTGCTGCCACGAACAAAAATTTGCAGATGGTATATTGATTCAATATCCCCAGAGTTTTTTAAAAATAATTCAAAAATTTTACTGAACAATATCAATCTTATAGATAAGGTGTTTATTACATCTAAACCGAATAAAGATCTTTCCAAATTTAAAAATAAATTTTACTTTATTCCCAATCCTACAGATCTTTCTATTGAAAGAAATAAAAATTTTTTAATGAATAAGCCTGCATACGACCTTTTTTTTTCTTTGAGCCACGGCCAACATAGAGGTGTCTTAAAATCTGGAAAAAAAGATGAGCGTGATGACTTTATTAATTATTTACACTTAACATTGTACCAAATTAAAAAATTTTTTATTTCAACCTCTTTCAACACACCAAAATGGGGATCTGAATTTTTTTATTATTTAAGCAATTCTAGAATGGGCTTAAATATGAGTAGAGGTAATTATCAAAATTTGTACTCCAGTGATCGCATTAGTTCATTAGTAGGTAACGGTCTTTTAACTTTTATGGATAAAAAAACTAATTATGACAAATTTTTTACGAACAATGAAATCGTGTTTTATAAAAATAAGACTGATCTAGCAAATAAAGTACTTTTTTTTAAAAAGAATGACTCACTAGCAAAAAAATATGCAAAAAATGCTTATAACAAATACCATAAGTATTTTAATTCTGAAGAAGTGTGTTCATACATACTTTCCGAATCTAATCTGACTAAGAAGAGAAAATTTTATTGGTCAAAATAATTTTTCCTTCAATACAAGTGCTAACAGCATCCTAGTTGTTTAATTTATCTAAGGCATTGTTTTTGAAGAGATTTGATTCTTTTATATACCTTCTTACCATCTCGGTTGATTTATGACCTGTCATCGCCATAATACTTCTTTCGTCAGCTCCATGGGCTGCGGTAGAAGTAGCAAATCCAGACCTTAAACTGTGTCCTGAGTACAGTTTACTATCCAACCCAATTAAATTTAAATACTTTTTAAGAATTAAAGACACTGTTTTGTCTGAATAGGGGAATAAAAAATCTTTTTTCTTAGTATTTGCAGCCATCCAGTTCTGAAGTGCTATAACTGCACAGTATTTTTTATTATTAAAGTAGGGTATTGCTTTTACTAATCCTTCACCATACTGGTCACTCTTTGACCTTCTTAAGCTAATTTTTAACCCTTTTACAACAAACTCCAAGTCGCTTTCTTTTAAATTTACTATTTCTGATCTCCTGAAACCTCCCGAAAATCCAATTAATAAAATTGCTTTATCACGCAGTAAAGTTATATATTTATGTACCTTGTTTGATTCTATTACATCAATTATTTTATGTAAATCATTGATTAATAACGGTTTTTTGCCTTTTTGGTAAATGCCAATTTTTCTCTTAATACCTTCTAAATTTTCTCTTATTAATGGATGATTTGTGTCTATATGGTGTCCTTTTAGACTATGAATTACTTTAATAGAGGATAATCTTCTTTTTAAAGTACTGAATTTATGGGATTTTGATAAATGAGTTAAATATAAAGCGATTACTTTAAAGTTAGTTGCCAAAAAAGGTAAATTTAGCTTTATACAAAAACTTTTGAAATCTGAAAAATCAGATTTATAAGCTCTCAATGTGTTTAAAGATTTAGAGGCAGCTAAATTAATATTTGTTTCTTTTTCTAAATCGTAAATCTTAGTAATAATATTGCTCATTTTAAATAATTCCGATAACCATTAATTATCGGAAGTAATATATTAAGCAAATTAACTTGTCAATAGTATAAATTACAATTATAAAATTAACAGGCAATGTCCAAGCAGCTTTATAAAAATAAAAAGAAATATCCTAAAGGAACAGAATTTCAAATCGATGTTTGGAATTATTTAAAAAAAATACCTAAAGGAGAGCTGAGGACATATTATCAAGTTGCAATAGCTGTAAATAAACCTCTTGCAGTTAGAGCTGTTGCAAATGTAATTGGTAAAAATCCCTTTCCACAAATAATACCCTGCCATAGAGTTGTTAGATCTGATGGGAATCTTGTTGTTTATTCAGGAAAAGGTGATATCACAACAAAAAAAATATTATTAAAAAATGAAAAAATTAATTTAAATCAGTTACTTAATTACATATCTTAATTTTATAAGTTATTATTAGTAAATAAATATTTACAATAATTTAAGACCAGAGTTTGTTATGAGTTTAATGCTATCGTCATGCTTGATAAAATTTATTAGATTTCTGTAAATATGCCCAGCTGTTGAATTCTTAGACATTGCAGACCCAAAAATAAAAGGTTTTCTAATTTCCTTTGGTAGCATTCCTAGTATTTTTATTCCTTTGATCGGTAATAACTCACTAAATTGCTGAAAACCTATCTCTACATCACCTCTAAAAACGACTGAGCCTACCCTTTCACTCAATATTTTTTTTGATTTTTTTAAAATAGGTTCTGAATCACTAAAAATTTTCGGGAAAACAGTATTTTTAAGATAAATACCACTGGCTGAAGCGGCGTAACCAATAGATTTTACTGATACAAGAGTTTCTTTAAAGGATTTTAAAGAGGATATATCGTATGGTTTTGAACCCACCTTCACGGCTATACCAATCTCAGAGCTTACAATGTTGTATTTGGTTTTAATGTCTAGAATACCCTCTGCATAGTGTTTGTTTATTGCATCTTCAGCTATGAAATAGATATCAAAATGCTCATTGTTTTTAATTCTTGAGGGTATGGAGTCTTTGGCTTCACCAAAGGAAGATCCATACGAGAGTTCGTAAATAATGTTTTTTTTTTTTGCAAATAAAGGAAGTATTTTTTCTAAGGCTGCAGCAAAAGCTCCAGAGGTAATAATTTTAAGCACAAAATATCATTTTTTTACATTTTTCCTGGGATTTATAGACCCTGCTGACATAATAAACTTAGAGGCATCTTCAAAGTTCATGTCTAAAAATATCAAATCTTTCTTTGGAACCATCAATAAGAAACCGCTGGTAGGATTTGGAGTGGTTGGAACAAATACATTAATTAATTGTTTACCCCTGCCCACCTTCATTGATATTTCACCTTTATTGTCACCAGTAGCAAAACCGACCGACCAGACACCTTTCCTTGGATATTCAAGGAGTATAATTTTTTTTGATTTATTGTTACCCGAGGTAAAGTTTTTTGTTAATTGACCCAAGCCATTATAGATTGTCCTTAAAATTGGAATTTTATTTAATATCCTTTGTCCAAAATTTAACAAAGTTTTTCCTATAAAAGTTAAGGAGACCATTCCCACAAAAGTAATTATTATAAAGGCGATCAAAAACTCCAAGCCAGGTATGTTAAAAGGAAGGTACTTGTTTGGATTGATACTAGCCGGTATCAATGATGGAGAAACACTCATTATTAGTAATGTTAAATAAATAGTAATACCAATTGGTATTAAAACCACTACACCAGTCAAAAAGTAGGTTCTAATACGAGATATTAAAGTTCTCTTAGAATTTTGGTTTTTTAACATTTTTATTTAAAATAGTATTAAATAGTCTAAAAATTAATAACAAATTACTATAACATTTTTATAATGAAAAGAAGAGAGTTTATAAAATATTTTGGCTGTGGATGTTCTGCTTTTAGTTTACCATCTTGTTCATCAGCACCCATTACTAATAGAAAGCAGATAACTTTTTTTCCCGAGTCAGTAATTAATAGTAAAGCTGCAAAAGCTTACGAAACCTTTAAGAAAAAAGCAAAGATTAGCAAGGATACAGAAACTCTTAAATTAATTAAATCCATAGGATCTAAAATGGAATTAGCTATTTCTTCTTATTTTAAAATGAAAAAAATTAAAGACCCTACAGAAAATTTTGATTGGGAATATACTCTTGTTGATGATGATAAAATGCTGAATGCCTGGTGTATGCCTGGTGGCAAAATTGCTATTTATAGTGGAATTCTTAAAATTACAAAGAATGAAGATGGGCTTGCAAATGTTATGGGTCACGAAATTGCCCATGCTGTTGCTAAACATTCTGTTGAAAGAGCTAGTGCTAGCTTAGCTCTAAATCTTGGAACTACCGTTGCTGATATATTTTTAGGTGGTGCCATTTCAAGAACAAGAAGCACTGTTGGTAGAACTACTGGCGTAGATGTCCTTCAAGTAGGGGTATTCAATCCTTTTACAAGGTCTCAAGAAACAGAGGCAGATTATCTAGGTTTGGCATTTTGTTCTTTGACAGGTTATAATTTGTACGAAGGTGCTGAATTATGGAAAAGAATGCGTGAACAAAACAAAGGAAAGGAGCCTCCTCAATTTTTAAGTACTCACCCCTCTTCAACTAATAGAATTGCTCAAATAAGAAGTTGGATTCCTTCGATTAGAAAAAAATTTCCTAAGCTCAAGAAAGTTTAAATTTTTTAAAAAAAAGTTGTTGGCAGTTATCACAATCAATTTTTTCTTTTTTTCTGTAAACATCTGGAGATACCTTAACTTCTCCTTTGCATCTATTGCATTTAACAATGAAGTATTTAGTTTCTTTTTTCATAAGAATTGGTGAGCCCTGCAAGATTCGAACTTGCGACCCATTCCTTAAAAGGGAATTGCTCTACCGACTGAGCTAAGGGCCCACACATTTAATTAACATGATAAATAATACAATTTTACATGTTAAGAATTTATTGTTTATTAAATATCTATCTAATAATCAATAGAAATACCCCGTTATCAACATTTTTTAAAAGACGGGAAGACTTAAGAATTAAGAGTTTAGAATATCAAAATGCTTGTTATAAAAATTTTGAAAATCGTTATTAGCGATAGATTCTCTAATTTTTCTAGTCAGGTCTTGATAAAAGGCAATATTGTGCCAACTCAAGAGAGTGGATGCCAAAATTTCTTTAGAATTAACCAA
>Ga0209383_1000274_pt1 | contig 37734 bp, 26 predicted proteins | sample CoawatmetaG02DNA_FD_187510 | JGI IMG/M metagenome (GOLD analysis project Ga0209383, IMG submission 187510) | Marine microbial communities from the West Antarctic Peninsula - Coastal water metaG029-DNA (SPAdes) (version 2) | ecosystem: Environmental > Aquatic > Marine > Coastal ... | reverse complement strand
TTTTCTTAGGACTAAGCCTGTCAGGAAGGTAGCCCTTCTTATACGAAGACTCCCATTCCTTAGCCATCTTTGGCTTGTTAGCGTACATCCACTTCCTCTGTGCTTTACTTTTAAATGGCATAGTTATTAGTTAAATCCATCATTATTAAAGCCACCGCTACCGAACCCTTCCTCACCAAAACCTCCACTCATAAAGTCTGTTTCATTTTTAAGCTTCTCTTTCTCTAGCCTTTTCTGTTGCTTGTTATACTTTTCGTTTATTTCTTGTGTAGTTTTTGGTTTAGCTGTACTCCCTTTAGGCGCAGGTCCTTCTATCTGATACTTAGAGTAGTTCAAGAACCTCATTAATGATATACCAAAATCCTCATCACCCTGACCAAGCTTTGAATAGTTTTCCGCAAACTTCTTAATAGTTGGTGCGGGAGTTCCTGTAAGTGTCGCTACCTCTAAATAGAAGTTCATCATATGATTAGCCCTCTTTACAGGGTCTTTCGTCTTACTTGCCCTTATATATTTCTTAGCAATACCACTAAAGACTTGCAGAGAACCTAGCTTAATACTTCCCGCCCACGGCTTTCCTTGAAGAGCATCTGCTGCGAAAGAAAATATTTCACCAACCAAGAATAATGCGTTCAAGTTTCCTAGTATAGCTGCTCTGTACAAGTCATCGTCATCGTCATCTCTCCATCCTCGAAGTAAACCCGGTAACCCTAGGGATACATACTGAAATAAGGTAGGCATAAAAATGTGGTACATAATAAGGGTTCTTACATTTTCAGTTATAGTCCCCTTCCCTGCCTTTTTATCCCAAGCTTTCAATTTCCTAAACAAACTCCTTGAAGCTTGAATTTCTTTTCTTAGGTACTGCTTTGGGGTGGTCATAAACATATTCAAGGCTCTGTATATAGGATTTTTTGTTTGGTAATAATCCTTATCCTGTAGGTCACTTGATTGCTGAGTACGCTTAGTGTCTCGCTCAAATTTTCTTATAGCATAGTCAATAGCTTCCTGTTCTGTAGCGTTTGGTTTTTTTGATTTAAAGTCAGCTTTATAGAAAGAATAGTTAGGTAGACCTCCAACCATAATCGCTGTTCTATCCCCGAACTTAGTTGTCCACATCATAAAGTTTACTATCCATTCCTTTGCGGGCATAGAAACAAAACTCTTCATACCCTCCTGTGAGTACGTCTCAATAGATTTAAGGATGCTGTCGTTAGCCCTATCTTTCATATATACCGAGTTATCTCTAACCTCTTTCCATACGTTTACTTGCTCAGTTTTATTTTTTGCTGCATATTTTATCCAATTTAAAAACCCAATATCGTTAGCATAAGTAAAGGTAGATGTTAGCTGCTTAATCATTATCACAGGCGAAACGGAAAGCCTTGACACAATAAATGCATTACTCATATTATTAATCCATTTGTCTCCGAAAGCACTTTGACCTCCCTTAGTGGATATCTTAGTTATCATTTCGTCAATAAACCTCATAGTTCCATCGCCGTGAATTGATTTAATGGCATTTACTATGTATCTATTTTTAAAGAACTTATCCATATCCCGTATGGTTTCTGCATAAGCTGAAAAATATTCCATCTCTGTAATGTATGTACTTAATACATCCAACATATCCATATTTTTTATGGGGAGTGAACTATTCTGTCTTTGCTTTGTCGCTCCCGGGCTTATGGAGGTGTTGTACATACTGCTATTATTACCAAGCATATCAATACCTTCATACTCAACCCCTTCTCTATATACAGTACCTGCATAAAACTGATTCAAAGGCAGGTCTGTTCTGTGTATTTTTTTATAAACACTATTATAATACTCATACAATGATGGATATAAAATATCTACCTGCCAATCTGCAATACTCTTAGTATCATCGGAGAGGTTTAATTCTATTTCATTTACCACTCTCCTCCATTCTTTACCGAATGTAGCTTCTAAAGCATTATTATTTAATGGGTCCTTAGCCATATTATAATAGTACCCCATTTGATTTTGACTTAAAATCTCAGACCTATTATTTTTCTTAGCGTCAGCGTCTCGGTATATGAACACATTCTTATCCATATCACGCATCTTCCTAGACTTTCTTCTCCAATTCTTACCTAGAGTCTGAAGTAGGTAGTCGTGAATTAAACCCTCAACCGCCATCATTCTCCCCTTATAAGTCCTAGAAGACTCGTCTACTCTGTCGGTAAACATTTCCTGTAGGTTACCGCCAAACATTTCACCCGGAAGTATATCTATCTTATCCATCAACCCATCAAGTGCTTCTGCTGTACCTGAAAATATGGTGGTAAGATTTTGGGATAGTTTATTAAAAAACTGCTTTAAAACATTATCTGTTTTTCTTTTTCTTTCAGCGTCATTCTCTCTTTTAAATCTCTGAGCATCCAACTCTTTCTTAGCTTTTTTCTTATCACTCATATCAACCTTCTCACCTGTAATAGTCTCGTATCCTATCTCAAATTGACGTTGATATTCTAAGTAAGATTGCTTTATCTGCTCTTTTAACATTGACCTACCAAAATCAAGAATCTCTTGAAGGGTAGACACTATGGAGTCTAACTTAATAACTTTGTTACTGTCAGAGTCGCTCATCAATAATAGGCTGTTATAATCCATTATAAGTTGGAGGTCTACCATAATTTGCCGTTGCTCATTGGTTTGGTTAGGCTCATTAAGTAAATCGTTAAACTCTTTCATAAGGAGCTCATTAGCGGCATCAATATCTTCATCGGTAGCATTACTATCTAGCAACCGACGTTTTATGTTTTCAATTCTTTTTCTTGTTTCATTATCAACTCTATTTGCCTTTCTTCTTCCCGACTCAACCTTATTAAACTTTCCATTAAGAATAGTTTTCAGTTTTCTTTTTAAGTCTTTTACATTTTGTGTAATAACAAACTCCTCAGCTACTTTAAATACATTTTCTATGTTGCCTAAGTTTGCAGCATTAATATTATTAATTATAGCTATAACTTGTGGCTTATCATATAAACTTTTAGGTAATGACTTTCTAAGAAAATTTCTAAGCTCCCTTCTAATATTATCAATATCTTTCGCTCCCTTTTTTCTTTGGTTAACTATTAGCCTTGCCATCCTTAATTTAGATGCCATATTTTCTGTTGGTCTGATACCAATAGATTTCTGTAAGTCAGATAACATTGAGGCTTGTTGAGTTGATAGCCCCTTTCTGTTTTTAGTTTCCTTAGTGCCTTTTTTAACACTCCCAACAGAGTATGTGTCGGACTCATTAATATATTCTTTCTGTTTCTCTAAAAATTCAATGGTCTTATCTATTATTTCCTGCTCACTAATCTGATTCTTAAGAACTCTCCTATTGTTATTTTTAATAAGCTTAGTTCTATAATCTTCAACTTTTTTAAATAAGCTTATACCTATCTTAGTTCCACCCTTTATGGCTCCAAAGCTTTTAGGCATAGAACTTAATAGGTCTACGTTTACCTCCATTAACTTATCTACCTCTTTAGCAGAAAACCCTATCATTCTAACTAGGTAATCTCTAATCACAGGCTCACGGAAGTTGTTTTCTCTAGACTCAATTATGATTGAAGCTATAGACTTCTGCTGTCTAGTTCTAGAACTCAAGGGATTAACTTTTACTCCCTTAGAATTTACAGGGAAGTAGTTACCACCCCTTCCATATTGGTCAGTCTTGGACTTCTTTATACCATACCCTACAGCCTCTATAGCTTTCCTTAGTTTATATACATCTACATTGCTTGGAAAGAAACCGCTTTGATTAATATTATAGAATCGTGCAACATCGCTAATGGTCTTCTGCTGGCGGGTTTGTGTTTTAGATTTCCTGTTATTCCATTCTTCTTCTAGTTTAATGTTATTTCCGAAACTAGCTATTCCCCCTATAGACTTCAAGCTTCCTAAGTCAGTTATTTTTGAGCCTCCGAAATAAGCTCTTCTCCCAATAGACTGCAAGTCTCCTAAGTCAGCTACTTTTGAGTCTACAAAATTAGCATACCCTCCAATAGACTTCAAGCCTCCTAAGTCAGTTATTTGTGAGTCGCTAAAATTAGCAAATCCTCCTATAGATTGTAGGTCTCCTAAGTCAGTTATTTTTGAGCCTCCGAAATAAGCTCTTCCCCCAATGGATTGTAGGCTTCCTAAGTCAGCTACTTTTGAGTCTTTAAAATCAGCATTTCCTCCTATAGAGGTAAGATTCCCTAAGTCAGCTACTTTTGAGTCTTTAAAATCAGCATTTCCTCCTATAGAGGTAAGATTCCCTAAGTCAGTTACTTTTGAGTCTTTAAAATTACCTCTTCCTCCAATAGACTTAAGATTCCCTAAGTCAGCTACTTGTGAGTCTACAAAATTAGCATCTCCTCCTATAGAGGTAAGATTCCCTAAGTCAGCTACTTTTGAGTATCCGAAATAAACCCCTCCCCCAATAGATTGTAGGCTTCCTAAGTCAGTTATTTGTGAGTCTACAAAATCAGCATTTCCTTCTATAGAGGTAAGATTTCCTAAGTCAGTTACGTTTGAGCTCCAAAAATTAGCATTTCCTGTTATATACTTAGGAAATATATTAGACTTTACTTGTGAAATAGGTATAAAGTTTCCAATAAATAAAAATGTGTTAGGTCTAAGTTCTCGTAAATTTCTAGCTACAGGGAAATTAAATTCAGCACCATCAAAAACATTTTTAAGTTTCGTTACCAATCCATTTTCTCCATAGTCAACTTTAAATTTATCAGCATCTTTTATTATGTCAAAGTATTCTTTTAATAACTCCTCGTTTATTTTTACTCCTTCTATTTTTTCTGTAAGTTCCTTTACCTTGGTATTATATTCTATAGAATTTAGCCACTTCTGACCACTTCCATTAGGTATGTTCTCTTTTAAGAATTTATCAGCAACAGGCATCATATCAGCCTCTAGGTCTTGCTTACTAGATGCATTACCTCTAACCTCACCAACCTTATCTCCCTCCATTCTTACGGCAATCCTAGATTCGTATTCACCGTTAGAATCTTTAGTAGCATACACATAAAAATCACCATCTTTAAGCTGACTATTTGCATTAGTTTTTGTACACCAATAAGTATTCTGAACTATTTGAGATAGCTTGTTAGCGTTTTCTAACCTTATTTCAGGACTAACAGATTTGCCTCCGTCAAACTTAATCCATTCACCTTCTTTGGTAGATACAAACGAAGATGATTCAATTATATTAGAAGCATTTTCTGCCTGTATTTCTACATAATCTTTAAGTAAAGACTTACTATTGTTAGCGTAAAGGGCTGCCAATGTACCTGCATCAAAAGGAGTGAAGTTTCTTATTGTTTTATTTGTTCTCTTTGTATATTTATTTGTTTTAAAATCATAATTATTTGTAAGTACAGCGTCTAACATTAAGTACTTAAAAGAATCAGAATAATCAGATTGAGATAGATAAGACTTCCATTGCTCTAGTGTTTCTTTCTGAGCCTTTTTATAACTATCTATAAAAGACTCTCTCATAGCTCCTTGCTCAAACGCTTTCTTTGCGTTTTCAACCATAGCCTCAGAAGCACCATCATTAATAAGAGTGTTTATTTCGTACTGAATCGCTCCGTCTACAGCCTTACTATCCTCAGACATAATATAGCTGTCAGAGTTCTTAATAAGCTTATCAAGTGATTCCTTAATCTTATCCTGTATATCCTCCTTGGTAAATTTAACACCCTGTAGACCGATTTGCTTAATAGCCTGAGAATCATATTGGCTTTCTATTCCTGCTCTAGCATACTTTAAAACCTCTTGCTCTGAAAGCGTTATTAACCCCCTTTGTTTTCTTACAGTATTAACTACATTTTTCGGAGACTCCCCCTCAATACTCTGAACTTTATTTTTTATGTTGGATTCTGAGTTAGAACTAGTAAGTCCTCTTCTAGTTCCGGGTATTCCACTATTAGATACTGAAAAGTCTCCCAAGTTATCGGTGCTTTTAGTTCCATCTGACCTAATAATTCTTCCGCTGACATTTTTTCGTTTTGTTTCATTTTTTAATTCATTTATGTACTTTGACCACTGGGTAATATTAACGTCTCCTGCTTGATTAAAAATTTCTTTTTGTACTTGCTCAATTGTATTTTCTCCACTTTTAAATCCATCCCAAATTCCTGAAATTTTTTCTTTATATCCGGCTTTTGCTTTTTGTTTTGCAGGGAATATAGCACGGGCGGCTTCCCAAGTTATTGATTGCAATGCCCTCGCCTCAATACCAAGTTCCTCAGCTAATTCTCGATAAGCGTCTGCGTAAAATGAGAAGGAGGCAGCATTGAAGTCAACCTCAATATCATTACTAGCTAGCGGCTTAAATAAAGCTATAGCCATTGCGTGTGTATCGATAGTCACCGCCCTCTTATCTGATGGGTCTGCAATGTTCAAGTAGAAGTTACGGACCTTATTGGCTCGTCCTAATTGATTAGATATGTTAGACATACTCCCATCCCTGTATACGGAAACTCCTTTAGTTATGACTTCGTACCCGCTGAAAGAGGAATCTCCTGTTTCGGATTCATTCACGGCAGTACCTGTTGGTATTCTTATAGGTGCTTTCCTGCTTATATTTAAATCATAATCTACCCTGATAAAGATACTAGCATCATAATCTGATAGTTCACTTAGTTTTTTACCTATCTGATTCTTGAGGGTTGGTATATACTTCTTTTGGTTAGGGTAAGCCTGAGACTTAGATACATAATAATTAAACATCTCCTCGGTAAATAAGGAGTCAGCCTGATTCTTCATTATATCCATAATTACATCAGCTAGATGTAAATTATCAAACCATTTTTTTTGAGGAGACTGCGTTGCAATAATAGCAGCCGCCTGCTCAAGAGTTACATTATATTTACTAGACATTTCTTGTGCAATTAAATTTGCACCATCATACCATAGTTTACTTATCTTTCTAATGGTAGGCGACACGCTGTTATATACTGATAGTAAATTTGACTTTACAATATCTTTAGCTTTCCTATATATCTTATCAGACCTTTTTAATAATTCCTGTGTACTTAATTTTTTCAACCCATCTCCTACATTGTAAAACATAGAGTTATACAAAGAATCTAGATATGTTTTATGTGGCACTGTTTCCAATAATGTCAACTGCTCCGATAAATCTTTACTTCTTTTTATGTCTTTAATAATTTTTATTGATTCTACTCTTTGACCTATTAATGGTTCTTTCTCTGACTTAGTTAGTTTTTTACCCGCCTTTATTTTGGCTATTTCTTTTCTTAGAGATATAATTTTCTTATCTAAAACTTTTTTGTTATCATCAAGTTTTTTGTTTATATCTTTTTTAGAAGCATTTTCTAGTGATAATTCTAAAAATTCTTTTGTGTCAATACCAAAAACATTATACTGTATAAGCTTTGTTGCTGTGGTATTATAACTTTGCGGTATGTTATCTCTTACATTTTTTTGATTTATCTCACCTTCAAAATAAAGTATCTCTTCTTTATCTTCCTTTTTGAATTGTAATAAAGTAGGTATAGTTTTACCCTTAACTGTTTTATCAACTACAGATTTTGATATAGCGTCGGATTCTGAACTTGATAATTGATTTCTTATAGTATTATCACCTTTCTCTTGCCCACCTAAACCTTCTAATGTTTTTATATCAGCCTTTTCAATTTCCTCACCTGTTTTAGTTTTCTTAGCAATGGTATTTAATAAGTCAATTACATCCGAATCTTTTTTACCAAAGTCTGACCCAATCTTTACACCAAATTTTCTAGCTATATCTTTTATCCATTGGATAATAATATTTTTAGTTGGCTTATTTAAATTTCGACCCTCCTCTGAGGATAGTATTCCTATCAACTCAGCAAGCCTCTCCTCGTTTTGAATCTTTGCCGGAATAGTTTTGCCGTTCTCATCTTTCTCAGTATATCTTGCCGCAAAATCATCAATACGTTTCTTTAATCCGCTGTCACTTGCTAGGCTTTTTGAAACTGAAATCATCATCCGCTCTGTCGCTCTCTGAATATCAGCATCTGACCCAATCTTATCTATAAGTATTGCGTGAAATATTTCGTGAGGAACCGTTGTTTTTAATGCTTTAGATAGGTTGACGTGAATAACGTCCCCATTTATCTCTGCTCTTCCATCAGCAGCAGCATACTTTGAATACTCATCATTACTTTCGTGTAGTATTATCTTTAGATTAGGTAAAAATTTTGCCACAGACCTTGCCCCTAGTGTAGCAATCTTAATTATTCTATTCTTTTCCGCATTAAGAGCACTACTTAATTCAGGCGAATTAGTTCTATTAATACTAAGGTTAGGACTTTTTTGTTCCTTATCCTCAGTTACTTTACCTTCAAAGAAAGACTCAATATCTCCGCTTTCTTCCGTCGTTACGTCTGACTTCTCCTCAGAATCTTTAGCAGCCTCTGTTTCTTCTTGGTTTAAGTCTTTGATTTTCGTTGCATCTACAGATATGTTCTCTCGCTCTGATATAGATTGCTCAGTAATATCCGATAAAGCATCGTTCACTTTATTTAACAGGTCTTGTTTTGGTTTAGATAATACCTTATCTTGAGGACCTATCTCATTCTCTAATTCATTTTTTTGGTATAATAACTGTAAAGTCTCTTTCTTTTTTTTAATAGTAAAACTTTCAGGTATCTGACCATTCTGTAAAAGACCCTCAAGTTGATTAACAATCTCAAGCTCCTTCTTCGCTGAATTTAAATCTGTATCATTTTCAGGGTCAGCTATTCTTTGCTTTAACTTAGTAACGTACATTGTTTTTAATTTCGAGTCCTGTATTAGTTTCTCAAAAATTTCATATGTCTTATCGTCTAAGTTTTGAACATCTAAACCTGATATTGAATTTACTACCGCACTTGGTGAACCAAGAACCATACCACCAACTAACTCTTGAGCACCCGCTATTAACACCTGAGATGCATAGTCAGTAAAAGTTTTAGGAGTGTCAAACATCTCGCTTTCCTTCGCTAAATTATATAATTGCTTGACACTAATGTCAGCAACTTCTTGCGCCGCTCCCGTTTCAAATTCAGCAATACCTGCCGCAGATATAGTTAATACTCCACGAAGCAACATATTCTCTACATCTTGACGGATGAACTCTCCAAAGCTTTTTGGTGCTACAGACTTAGTGTTTTTTATGACCTTACCTAAAGATGTTGCAACTATTTTATTTAGGAATCCTTTTTGATTCAAAACATTCCTGAATCCTAGAGACTCTAACGTTCCTACAGCAATACCAATAGGCATTTTTACCATAGCTTTTTCGCTTTCAGATATATTATCAAAGGCAGGATTTTCTTCCATCTCCTCCATAACGTGGTCAGAAACTTGAGCGTACATCGCCGCTGTTCTAACTGCAAATCCACCGGGCACTACCATAGCAGGTAACGACTCAGCTACACCTAATATAGCTCCACCCCAAAAACCTTCAGTCTGTGCGTCATTCCACGCTTCAGTTACGTTATCATCTCCATACACCCTTCTAAAAGCATCTCTTGTATAATCTAAAAGACCAACCGATGTATCCATATTAAACGCAGCATCTGATAAAGGGTTTCTATATCTCCCCTTGACCGCCTCTTCATAACTACCATATTCCTTTTCACTCTTCCTAGCTAAGTCCATAACCTTAGCGTTAGCTTTATCGTATGCGGTTTCCTTTATCTGACCCTCCATAGACATAGCCTCACGAAAACTTATTGGAGACATAACGCCTAGGGCAAGTTTATTGAAGGTGTTTGCAACCCAAGCCATATCATTAGTATCACCTCCTAAAGCCTCCACTAATTCATCCTTAGAAAGACTCTCTAACTTTCCTTCCTCTTGGTACTCTTCAGGGATATTTCCCTGTTCTCTTGCTACCCTTATAATCTCTTTAAGGTACATTTCTTCTCCTAGGTTTCTATTTGGAGCATAAGTCATTATATCAATTGAAGCATCAAAAACACTAGCCACCATCCTGCCGACTCCTGTTAATGCTGCGTTCCCTAGACCCCCGAAGTATCCGCCTTGCTTTCGCTGCATCTCAACATACTTTCCCGCTAGAATATCAAGCTCATAGCCCTTGCTAGTAAAATTATATAACTCATTTGACAGCTTTACTGATTCACTCTCTATCTCTTCTTTAGCGTTAAGCCAACCTTCGTAGTTATCTCTTATGTTTGGGTTTTCATCTATTTGATTTTGACTTAAGTAAGAAAAATTATCAATATAGTAATTCTCTAGCTGTTTCTTGCGGTCTTTATTTTTACTGAACTCGGATACAAGACTTTCAGTCTCCTTATTGAATACCTTTACTGCTCTTAATATATCTTTTTCTTCCTGAACTATACGATTTAAGTTAGATGGCTCAACTTTATTGTCTCTTAGGAACGTCTCAAGTTCTTTAGCGGTACTTTCTTTACTCCAAAGTCTATCTAACTCAACCTCTAGTTCCTTTTTATTATCCGCAATTACTCGCATCTCATCGCCCATCCAATCTTCCTTGACGAACTTGAAACCATATCTACCGAACTTGTAATTCATTTCAGGAACAACAAACTCTTCTTCCTTCTTAATCATATCAGCATTAACGCTTGACTTTAAGGATAATTCAAATGGGTCTTCGATTACCTCATCAGAAAGTAGTGTGTTAGCGAATGGGTCTTTTTCTTCAGGGGTATCGTATTGTTCTTTTAGCTGTGCTTCTAGGTCTACAATATTAGATGAGGCTTTTTCTGAAGTCATCTTCCAAGAGCCTTCACCGTAAGCAAGAGCACTCTCTTTATTTTCACCAAATTCTTTTACTTCTCCCCTGATTTTCGCCTCATCGTAAGCATCCTCCCAAGGTCCTTTAGTTTTATCAACCCAAGAGCCATCTGAATCCTGAAACAATCTAGGAAATCCAACCCAATTGCCATCTTCTAGTTGCTCCGCTGCCATAAGGTGCGTAGACTCTCCGTTTATATTTCCTTGGTCATCATAATTAAACCTTACACCATCTCTAGATGGAGCTTCGTTTTGAGATGTATCCAATAAATCCGTGGTAGTATTGTCCAATTCTGAACCCGACTCCACATTGCCTCCAATTGAAGGCGAGGTATATTCTTCGTTTTTTTTTTTTAATAAATCAAATTCTGATATAAATTCCTCTTTACTAGAAAACATTCCCTCAGGAATTAATTCATAGATACTTTCTAATCCATCTGAGTTTATTAATTCAGCTAATTCCTCTTTACTAGAAAACATTCCCTCAGGAATTAATGTGTATAAATCTTCTATATTTTCCATTACTATTTATTAAAATACTTTTTAAAATCATCTAGAGTCCCGTTTGGATTTTGTTTTTTCCATTCTTTAAGAGACAACTTTTGTTCTCCAATTCTAGTATTTGCTGTATTATGAATACGTTTAGCTTGCTCCGTCGGGATTGCATCTATTCCTCTCTGAATATACGCTTCCATTTCATTCTGTTGGTCAGTATCAAAGCTTTCTCCATCAGGGTCACCATCCTTTATTTTTATGTTAACAGTATTATACTCCATAGGAGGGTCACTAAATGTTATACCATATTTAGTGAATGCTTTTTGAAAGTTAGAGATTAGGTCGTTGTTGTCCGTTATTTTTTTCTTTTTGATAACTTCAAATTCATTTGAAACACTATTACTTAATTCTTGATTAAAATTAACAGGCTCTGTTGTTGGTAAATCTCTACCTGAGGTTATTCCATTAAATCCACCAACATAGTCTGAGTCTTCAGGATAACCGCCGCCTGCTTCTCTAAGTTTTGTTGCGTCTGAAATACCGTGTATCTCAACACCTACTCTATCCCAATCCTCTTTAGATGGATTGTTTCCTATAATTATTGCGTTCTCTCCTGTCCTGTTTTTGTCAGGATTTCCATATGTAAATTCAACAGCTTGAACATCGTCGGTTCCACCATCAGGGTCAGGAACCATAATGAAATTAACATTACGCAAGCCGTTATTTAAACCTTTCTGACTTGAAATTAACGCACTTAAAGATTTTCTTTTTTCTTCAGGAGTTTTATAATAAATTTCATTCCATAAGGTCGCTGCTTCCGCTGATGTTTCTTTACCTTTACCTATATTAATTTCTGCTGCAGTTTCTGCTCTAGGCTCCGTGTAAACCTTCTGAACATTAATCTTTGACTCGTAGTCTAAGCCATAGTTGATTTGAGTTGTTAACGCTCTATTAGCTACCTCCTGTTGTGTATCTGATAAGACAGGAACCATACGCCCACTTTTATTTTTCAAGAGTATTATATTCGGGTTTTTATCTGCTAGTTTTTTATTACCATCACTATAGTTTAGTATTTTATAAGGCTCTTTGGTAGCCGGATTTATTTTAATAAAATCCAATAAAACAGAGGCGGCAGCAGTATTTCCTAGAGAAAGCTTGCTCTTAACGTAATTTCTTTGTGCCTCCTGAAATAAGCTAATAGACTCAAAGTCTTGAAGTTTAACCCCCATTTTTTTTGCAGATGCTGCCTTCTCTTCATCACTCATATTGTCATATCCACCGAATGTTTTTTGGGTGATATCTGATATGCTTTCAAATGTTCCTGCCTTATAATTTCCCCCTAAATCCTTAATAACTCTCATATCAATACCCGCTGCCTCTACAAACTCTTCGGCAGCAGCATTAACATCAAACTTCGTATATGTCCCTTTAACCCACTTCTCTAAATTCTGAACGGTTTGTGAGGAATCTGGGTCGGGAATTAATGGAGCATCATCTTCACCTTTATAGTTAGGGTCAGGAATCATTTTAGATATAGATAGAGTACCCGTTTGTGGGTCTACAGTTATAGAGTGGTTAGTGAAATCCCCATATCCCTCTAGGTCAGCCATAGTCCAATTCTGTATCTCAGAAGCCTGTTCGCTTACAGGTAAATTACCATTATTCATAGCCATCTTCCTTGCATACTCTGCGTTATAGTTCTCAAACAGGCTGAACGCTTGGTCTGTTCCGTCAGTCAAGTTTTGCATCATAATAGTATACTGCCTAGGCTGTAATTGACCTGACTTAAGTAATGTATATTGCAACATCATTTGGTCTTGCAATGTAGCTGAGGCATTTAATGTAAATTCATTAAAGTCCGAGTTCTCTCCCTTAGAAACCTCATTAGTAATCTTATAGTACTCACGAGCCTGAGACTCAATAGCCCCTTTTTTTTCCTCTCTTACCCTATTTTCTTCCTTTAGTGTATTAGTAAGGTTCATTCCAACCTCTGCCCAATTTACCTGAGAGTCAGCGTCTCTTTTAACGTACTTATATGCTGTTGCCATACTCCTTTATTTCTTATTTTAATTAATCTTTTTGATTAAAGGTATTTTCCCAATTTAATGGATTCTTGTTGTAAGCCTTAAGATATTCTTTATTTTGAAATATCTCTCCTCTTTGAGCTGGAGTCTTTGCTTTTAAAAATTTGTTATATTCTCTGTTTGTCATACCGGCTACTTCACTATACCCCTTTAGACCACCTACTGCAATCTTTTGTGCTTTCTTATCTCGTAGATACAACGGAACCATTTCTGCTGCTTGACCTACTGTATTAACAACACCCTCAACTCCCTGTTGTTTAGCTGCATCAGCAGCAGCTCGAGCGTCAGCAGCCTTCTGTTGATTTCCAGCTACCTCTTCTAGGTCTAAGGCGACACCTAAGTCTCTAAGCCTAGAATCCTCCTCAATGATTGCTCCCTCAATATTTGTCATTTCCTCTCCCATCGCAACACGAGTACCTGCCTGAGCTAGGTTCTGCTGCGCTAGAACTCTACCTGCTGTAGCAGCACCGCCTCTTGTGCCACCTTCTACTCCCGCAGTCATAGCCTGAGCACCTGCTGATAAGTTAGCGTCTCTCTCAAGCTCATATGACTCTTTTTTTATAGCCTGCTGCTCTGCGAAGTTAACATCTAGCTTTCCTCTAGCCGCCTGCATAGCCGCATCAGCCTCTCGCTCTGCTTTTTCTTGTAAATTTCTTTGATTATTTGCCTGTGCGAATGATATACCGGTTGATACAACCCCTATCGCTAAACCTGCTATTGCTCCTGACATAATTTTTTGTTTTTTTCTATTACATACATTGGAAGTTCTCTAAAATCTTCCGTGTACACTTCTTTTTCTGCATCCTCAACCGTAACTGAGTCTGTTCTGTAGGTACATACCCACACACAATCTTCGTGCATATAAGCTATTCTTTGTGTTCCTATCTTTGTCTGTATAACCATTGGTGCTTTTATTCTATTAACCTCTCCTGTATCCGTAATAACAGACATTTCTCCGCTCATAAAAAATGAAGGGTGGTTGGTCTTATGTATAAAGCTCAACACCAACATTCCCTTAGGCATAAATATTTCCCTAGTATATATACCATCTTGTATGTGATGCTTTAAAGGCATTACCTCCTCCATCTCTTTCGTATGGTGCAATACAGAATCTTCAACAGAAATCATATCCAACTTAAAGTCGTTTATTCTTTCCCATAGTATCCCTCTGTTTTTATTTATAGACTCTAAAATAGCTTCAGGGTTATCCATATTAACTACAAATATACTATTTTTAAGGAAATGATTTCATTATTTCGCTTTCTACTGCAAACAACTCAACCTTAAATATATCAGAGTTTACTAACTTAAAGACTCCAAAGTGACCTAAAATCCCGTGAGACTCAGCGACTGCATTCTTAATATACAAGATATACTCCGTTATAGAAGGCAATGCTACGGCTCCTGCTATACTGTTGTCTATCACGATATCATTTATTCCTGATGGAAGATTTTGATTCACCTCAGTAACCTGACCGGCTAACTGTGGGGTTGGAGAACCAAAGTATACCATATCCCCAACACTAATTATGTTGCCTATATACAATGTATTAACAAAGGATATTGTTGTCGAAGTAGACGCAACAACTCTGTTACTACTTGTTCCTATACCATTTAAAGACCGCAATGCATACTCATCTATTTCAGCAGGAACTGTACCAGAGTTTCTAACAAACGCAAAGTATGCTCCCTCCTTCTTTTCAAACCAATCTGTCTCTATGTATCCTGTATCCTGCTGGTCGCTTACTAAAGTTGCTGACCAAGGAGAGTCTGTCTCTAGATTTATAGTCTTGAATAGCTTATTCTCAAGAGGAATATCGTTAAATACAGAGGTCATAGTAGACGGGTAGTTTGTGCCGTAGTATTGGTTCCTACTCTCGTTTGTGTTATGACGGTAAAGGTTACCCTTATTAAACGTATAGAAGAAGTTGTTCATCCCTATCATCCAATCAGGATGGTAGGAATAAAAAGACGGAAATCCTTGGCTCAATGAGTCGTAGGATACCGTGTAGTTTTGTAGTGTTACTTGTTCTGCCATATTTTATTTTTAAGGTTGTGGGCATTGTACTGCATCACAACCTGTACGAACTTGTTGAAAAATAATAACTGCATTAGGACTCGTTGAACCTGCACCTAATAATGTACCACATAATTCATCTCCTGTAGGTAGCCCCGTTGACGGGTCTAGTAGTCTATACGAAATAACATCGCCCGGTGAAAATGAACCGCTTGCAGATACTGTTACTGTAACTCCTGTTACGCAGTCGACTAACTCATAAGTAGGACAAGTTCCTGTTGCTACAATAACACCATTTGCTACTTGAAAGGTTGTGCCATCAGATAAAGAATACCACCCGCTACCTATGGTAGTTGCTCCGTTTGCATCGTTAAACATCCAGTCGTGTACATTAATGTTACCCGGTGTAGATGATGCGTTTACAGGAGCGTGATAGTAAGTAGACACCAAAGGCTGAGAGCAAGCTGCTGCACTTGACTCTTGAGAGTTAGCACTAGACAACAATCCAGTCAGTGGTGATGGGCAGTTAACCTCTATGCCCCAATCTGACGTTGTACAAGCACTAATGATTTCTATGTTCATAGTTGACGGGGAGGTGTTTCCTTTAGGAATAACCATAATACAGTTTCCGGGTGCAGATGAGCTAGTAGAAACATCTCCTGATGCTATCGTAACTGTCTCAGTTGTTCCTGTAGCTGCGAATGTTCCACCACCATAGAAGTACTCATTGATAGTATATGGGCTTCCTGCTGCTAAACCGCAATCGTAAGCAGTTGACCCTATATATGTGAGGTTAGCTCCATTTGTACTTGCGTGATATCCATCAACAGGTGAGCTTAATTTATTATAAACTTGACTATTGTAAGTTACCTTAATACCATCAGGTACTTCCGCAGGGTTAAACTTTAATATAACCGCCCCCGTAGAGCTTCCACTATCTATATCAATCTTATATACTCCAGACTCCTCATTTGATTCATTTATAACAGTAGTTCCACAAGCAGTAGAACAAGACCCACAAGTCTGTGAAGGTAAAAAAGCACAACCTGAAAGCTCTCTTGAGCTTACTCCATCAGAATAAAATCCATCTGCTGCACAGGTTGTTAGTCCCGCATCAGTAAATGCTGCTGATGAGTTTAGTAGTGTAGTTCCGTCTAAGTAATATATAGCCATAATTTAATTTTTAAGGTGTAATTCCACAATTAACATCGTCTCCACAGAAATAACTATTTTCTGAAAATAGAGTAGCGCTAGCTACTGTTCCTAAGCTAACTATCTCTCCACAGTAAACTATAGTACTTTGACTTGCTCCTGTTCCTTGTTTATACTGCACAACATCTCCAATTTTAGCTACTCCAAAGGTATCCTCAACTGACCAATTAAGTCCTGTATCACAGTCAACTAAGTCGTAGTAAGTTACAGGAGCAGGACCAATGCAAGTACAGCAAGCAATAATCGAACTAGGACCAAAGCATAGTTCAAGTGGTGTACTGTTTCTGTAGTCCCAAAGTAGATATAGGTAGTCGCCTGAAATCGGCATAGAAAAGTCTGCACTATACGCAGTATTTCCATTTATAGGTAAAACAATTGGTGTTGCTGTACTAGCCGCTGCCAGTAAATTTGCTATACCTGTTGATGTATTTGGGTATATAGTACTTGTCCTTATGTACTTAAATTCATCTTGCGTAGTATTAAAATTATATGTGTCTGAGCCTATCTTATCTGACATCATAGTTACAGTAGACGTATTCGTAGGAATAACCCCACCGCCTTGCTGACCAATTATAGTCTCGTATAAAGAAACCACAGGCGTTGCGCCTGATGCAAATACAACCTGCTCTGTATGTAGTGGAGAAACAAAAGACCCATCCTTCCATCTATACTCATCGTGTATCTGTAACCCTGCATCGTTTAAGCTTGACAAGTGAACTAATACAATGGTAATAGTATCAGCATCAGGACAATTAACGGTAAATGTTATTGGTATAGGCTGTATTGACGTTGTAGATATAGTTAGGTCTAATTTTTCATTTTGAACAAGACTTTTGTTTATAACTAGTTGACCTCCAACTACTACCCCACCTGTGGTATAGGTCACCCCATTATAGACACCACTTACGGTAATAGTCTTACCTGACTCAATAACACCAAAAGAGTAGTCTATATTTACATCTCCAACCAAACTTCCTAGGTTGTAGCACAGCTCATATGGATTGGTTATAGATACAGCAGAAGTAGATGTAACACCGCAGTCAACACAATCTACATCAACTGGTATTTTTATTGTGTTTGAAGACAAAATAAACTCGTTCATATACGGGTCAAATCCACCTAGTTTTTGAGTTTTAAATGCTACGTTAAACAAGTCTCTAAACCAAGGTCTCATACCCATTGAAGAAATAACTTTTAAACTATCATTACTTTCTCCTGAACCTGTAAGCTTTAATGCAACGCCTCTTTTAGCATCAGTAAAAAACTTATCAGGTCCCCATTGTGCAAAACTTTCGGGATTATGGCTAATACCAAACTCCTCTATTCTAGCTATTTGGTTACCTAAAACCTCAGGTACTGCGGTTAAAACATTGCCACCTCCTGCGTCAGAAAGGATGTTTCTTCCTTGAAGCACATATGATATCTTGTCCTCTTGAAGCGTAAGTATGTCTGTCTCTCTTCCGAACAACTTCATAATAGGACCAAAAGTTTGCTCTAATGGCTTAAAATTTAATAGACCCTGATTGAATTCATTAAGCTTATTTATGTTTGACTCTGCGTTGTATACTCCGCTATATGTTAAGTCAGATAATCTTCTTTCTGCACGAAAATCTTTTGCGTTAGTTGTTGTAGCTCGATTTCCTAACACTACCTCTTTCCCTATAATAGAGTCTTGTATCTTATAACTCTCAACACCATTTCCAAAAGCGTAAGAATTAAAAAATTGCGTTGCAATAATAGCTGGTGTGTTACTTGAAAAAACTTGATTCTGAACAGTTCCTGTGTGCTGACCTATTGAATCAATAGGATAAGACTTTGAAGATTCATACCATAAGTCAGGTGCAGAATCTTGAGGGTCTGACTCAAATACTAATAAGGACGATGAGCGAATAACTGTAATCTCTACAGATAGCTTTGTTTGTAGTTTTTTAATAAGTTTTGTATATCCTAGTGTGCTTTTTACACCAAAAGAATGCCCACCTGTTGGGAATGTTTGAAAATTAGTAAATATTCGATTTACCCGACAAGGTCTATTTGTTACTGGTTGAACTGTAGGCGAGTAATTTGGACCGACAACGCCTGTACCATCAGTAACAGCAACACTATTTAATGCACTTTCAATATTATCTTTCTCAAACCACTCTTTAAAACTAGCGTAGTCTTGAGATGCAGTAAACAAGTTATCAACCTTCCAATACGCTGGTGGGTTAAATGCGTTCCCTTGCAAATCGTTTGTTATTTTAATAGTTATACGAGAACCCGCAGGTATATCATAGTCTACTGTAGTTCCTGATGTTGAACCCGGAATAACTACAGGATACGAAACTATTCTACATCCTTCACCACTTCCTCCTGTCAGTTCACCAAAAGAGACTACAGGATAATCTCCTGTAACTGTGCTAAAGTTATTTGCCCTTAGTTTCATATAAACTCCCGCAGGTACAGGTATTGGATTGCCTGATGAATCTAAAGGAGCAGGGTCAAGAAAATCTGCTACCTGTGCGCTCTTATTAAGTACCGTAGTCCAAGTACAGTTTCTTCTAGGTCCTTCAGTGTCTGTCTTAACAATAAGCTCATCTCCCTCTTGTATTTTTTGAGAGTTTTGACCTTCAAGCAAGAAAAAATCTGCACCTGATGTTAAGTCATTAAAGAATAAACTAGAGTATATAACGTCATACCCTTCTTTATCAGGTTTAATAACAAACTTATATCTAGTAGCCCATTCTGGAGCTATCTGTGAAGCTGGTATGTTAACGTTTATTACGTTCTTAGTGTCTGAGTTAGAGCAAGGTATATGTACCGTATTGTTTGGACTCACTAACGCTGTAGTTGACCTATTAAATTCATCCATATACAAGATACCAATCTCGTATCCCCTATTGCTATGTAAACTTGATGGGTTTCCTACCTCTTGATATACTACATCTGCTAAATTTATTTTATAATACTCGTAGTTAGTCTTAGTAATGCTTGCTCCTGTTTGGTCATTAACAAATTTCATTGCAGGAAGCTGAAGCTTTATAGACTGAGACCCCGTAGATGCGATTATAGATATAGGTTGATTTGGACCACTAATGCCACTTTGATACTTAAACATACCTAACAACTCGTTAGGTATAGTGCAGTTGAACAAGTCAGTAAGTGTTGTTCCTGTACAGGAGTTAACAACTGATAATATATTTGATGTGTTACCTATTTTTTCCGCAAAGTCTATAGAGGTAGCTAACTCGTATACACTTGAAAAGTTTTGTGGCAGTATATAAGCGAAGCTTAATGGGGTTTCTTGGGTAACTAAGGTAGGGTTTGGAGCATCTCCAGTCCAAGCTGAATGCTCAAACCTAATAAATATATTTAACACAGCACCTAACACTAGTTTTTGTCCTGATAGGTTAATGTCTAACACACTATTAGCAATAGTCTGATTGGTGTCAAAAGTATACGTCCCGTTCTCAGTTAATGATTCTATTGCGTTACGACCAATATCTTCATTTGTAGCTGTTACAGAGTACTCTAATTTTGTTGAAACATTGTCCCTGACTAAATCAAATCCCTCTAGGTAGTTTCCGTATATAAGCCTGTTGCCCATAATAGTTTGAGCCTGAGACAATAGAGGTACATTATCAAATAGTCTTAGTATCTCTGAAGTAGGTAGTATAGTAAAAATTTTACTATTATTAAATGTGTATGTGTAGGTTGTGTCATCAGCGAGACCATCCTTCTCTTTATCTAATTTTTCTATAACTTTAATTATAGAGGAGTTCATATCCTTAAATAATAAATCTATAGACTTAACAAGTGGTCCACCTGAGTTGTATGTTATGTCGCACATATTAGTACTGTTTAACATACCTGAGTTTAGTGCTGTATTAAAATTATATTCGAATACGTTTGGTATAAATGAAGGATTAGAGAACTGAGACGTTGCTGAGTACTCACCATCTTCATACCTATACCTATAAGCAAAACATATAAATCTGTTTTCTAAAAAATTATCCTGACTTGATGTCTCAATAGGATTAATAGCAGGAGAGTCTAGTGGCGGTTTCTTAATAACCAACAAAGATTCTGCCCCTATTTTATCTACACCAACTACAGGGTTTTTGTAATTTTTTGATACGTTTATTTGTCTAGGTGCGTTATAGTTATCTGTAAAGAAAAGTAAGTTTTCAATCTTATTTACTCCTGTAATTAAATACTTTGAGTTAAAGTTTAAAGTAGTCTTTGTAACATCTAGTGGGTTATATACACTAATAACAAGATAGTTTAGTATACTATTGGTAGTGTTATATGATACTACCATATCCACTATACCTAGAGGAGCCTTAGAGCTAACAGGAAAACTTCCGTCGTGAACGAACCAGTATAAAGTCTCATTAGCTCCATCCTCAAATGCACCAATGCATCTAGCAGAGTCACTTAAATTAGTTCCCTCGTAAGACAATACAGTTAGTGGTGTGTTACCTTTAGAGTTCTCTATTGTTCCTATATCAGAGCCTTCTGAGGAACCCATTCTAACATTTAATGCGTCGATGTACTCTCCGTTAGGAACGAGCCTGTCATCAACCATTTTGTTCATTTTACCTGCAGTAAAGTTTCTAGTTAAGTTTGCCATATTATTTAATCCACTTGTCTCTACCTCTTAGATTCATTAAAAGTCTTCCGGGGTGTATGTTACTTATTCTAATCTTTGCGTTCCTTAGAAGAGCTGATTTTCGCTTCCTTGTCCTTGTTACGATATACTCTTGCACACCTACCTTAGAACTTAGTATAGCAAACTCTATGTAAGCGTATATAAAATCTTCAAATAATTTGTTTACAGTAATTAAGCTGTCATCGCCATTTTCCATTCCATCAGAAACATACTCAAGAACACAAGATGCTCCAGACATACCAGAGCTAAAATTAATAACTCCACCCTTAGGATTAATCTTAAATGTAGGGTTAGCGTTTGCGGTCTCTGTATTTAACCCAAACCTAGCACCTATCTCTCGTTGGAAGTACCAATTACCATCAACATTCCATCCCTGTTCGCCATTCATAGCTGAGTTTTGGTTTAGATATATAGACTGCTTACCTCCAAAAATTCTTTCTGTATCAATATTAGAGAACTCAGGCTTTAATGCGTTCCCGTCTTCGTCAAATAGTATCCTACACTCATTGTCTTGTAAATATGCACTACTCCAATTTGTTTGGATATTCTCGCTAAGTGGGTATAGTATACCATTTTTGTACTGAGATACCCTAACCCAACTAACGTAGTCAGGTGGAAGCACAAATCTAAGGGTGCTACACACATCAAGTTCAAGTATTTTTATTTCTTTGAATGCGTCGTAGTTTAACTCCTGAATCGCTCTCTTAGCGTGAAACAATACCTTGAACCTCTGCTCATTATTTACAAGGCTGTGGTTTCCTGCGTACATTAACATAAAGTTGTTTACTATGTCTTCCAATGAAACGTATTGATACGAACCCCAATTCTTATCAGTAGGGGTTACCCCACCATTTTCATAGTACTGATACTCACTTATATATCCCATAATTATTTCTCTTCTTGGTTATCCATAGCTTCGTTTGCTTGACCAAACTGAGCAACACTAATTTCTCTTATTGACATACCTGCGTATTGAAGTATTTTATTAACTAAACCTACCTCATCGTCTATTGGTAACTCAAAATCTTGATAGTCATTAGCAGTTGCGTCAAACGTAGGTTCGCCACCTGTTAGAGACACAAACGTCCACTTAGGGGCAAATGGATATCTAATATATTGAGATACAACCTGACCCTGACTTACTACCGTTAGTGGATATATTGAAGCTATATTAGCCTCCTGAGTATACGAAGGGTATGTAAGGTTTGGCTTTGTTAATAAAGAATTTTGTAGCATAGTTATTTTACTATGTGACACCTTCTCTGCCTCCTTAATCTTCTCTGACTCATATACCCAATATTTTCCCGTCGCTGTCCATATAGCTTGGTTTGTTGTTAGTACTGTTCCAGTAACGCCTGTTATGATTGTATTGTATGCCACTCCACCTATAACGGTAGATGCTATATCTCCTATTGATACTCCATCATTTATAAATGATGCTCCTGAATCGACTAGTGTATTGGTAGCTCCTCCCACACTAGTAGTAGTACCTAATGTTAGTTGAGATGTATATATTAACATCTTATTTATCAAGTACCAATCATTACTAGTTGTAGTTAAGCTTGGTAGGTTATATAGGTTACTTGTACCAATATTCATAAGTGGACCAGTAACAGAAAATTCATCTATAACTTCCTCTAGTCCTTTTGTTATATCAGCATACCCTGTACCTGACTGCCTAGCGTTTTCCTTTGATATTTGATAGTTGTATGAGTAAAAATAATCCTCAAATAAATCTAACTGCGCCTGCTTTGCAAATAAGTTAAAATCAGATGGAGAGATGTATCCGTAATTATTCTTATTCAGTACTGACATTACTGTTTGCCTAACTGAGTTTATCATCTATATTTCTTTTATACAAAGATAATTAAAATAAAAAGACCCCTTCATTACTGAAGAGGTCTCTTATATAGTGTTTAAATTTTAGCTTACAGTATTATAAGCCATTATTTACTACATATGACGCTATAGCTTCTCCTGTTGGAATTTGAACAGTCGAAACTGATTTCGTCCAATTAGTTTGTGCAGCATAAACTAATGCTTCATTAAATGCATCCCTCATTTTAACTGTCATTCCTGTACCCGTAAATGTATAAGAAAAGGTTGAATCAATGGCATAAATAACAAATGATGTTGCAGTTACCCCACCATCACATATTAAACCGCTTCCTATAGGAATTTGAATAGGTTCAGCTCCAGCTACAGGTATTTGTAAATACTTGTTCATAATCTTAAATTTTTAAAAATTAGTAAAAAACACCGCCTTCGTGACGGTGACTATTTTACAAATATACAACTATTTTAATAGTGCTTGTAGGTGCTTAAGAGGCTCTATTCCATCATCAGATTTAAAATATGAAACGACTAAGTCTAAGCCATCTTGCCCGTAAGGAACATTAAGCATTTTAGTTTTGTTAGTTGGTGTACTATACCAAACCTCTTTGTTGCTTTTTCTGAATGAAAGAAGTCCGTTATCAAAGAACTGCTGTACAGTACCCATAATTTTTAGTTCAGGGTCATTTATAACCTCTAAAAAGTCTTCAGGGTTTGTCTTAGCATATATTAGTATATCTCTTTTTAACTCTGCAGTTGACACCTTAGATGTGTCTTTGTTAAATAAAACTCTGCATATAGTCTCTAGTTGTTCTAGAGATAAGCTCTTAGCCTCAACTAATGCGTCTGCCTCTATCATTAGATGTTCTACCTCCTGTTCAGCATCCTTAGCCTTGTTAACCTCACAAAATAATTTATTGTTTAACGGGTGATAGTGTAAAAATTCTTGAAGTATTTGGTTCTCCTTTGGAACATTTAAAAATCCATCCTCAAAGATAATAGGAGTCAACAAAGCATTGCCATCTTGCTCATCTTCAAACGGGCTTTTTTGGTTACTTGCATAGCGAAGTGAACGGTTTGTTCCTGTATCCTCATCAAAATGCATTAAAGGGAATCTTTTACTGTTTCTTGTTGGTAACATAAAAGCAAGCGGAGCAACATCTTGTGTTAAACGATACTGCTTAGTTACGAATATTTTTTTGGTATTTTTCATTATAATATAATTTAAATTAAAGTTAAAAAAAAGGGGAGGAATTAACCTCCCCTTAATAGTTATTCTCTTATTGGTTAAATAAGAAGAAGTTATTAGCACCTAAAGTACATACTGCTCTTTCAGATAAGAAATGAACCTCCATAGCATCTAAGCTAGAAGTTTCTGCTCCACCTGCTGAACCTGTAATCCAAGTTTTGTAACGTCTGTCCTCAGTCTCTGAAGCACGATATCTAACGTGTAAGAAAGGACGTTTAGCATTCTTTCCTAAGATTTGGTCGTACACTGAAGTAGAACCTGCAGGAACTAAAAGTCCATTAACTCTACCTGAACCTGCTGCCGTTGGTAAACCACCTCGCATAGTAGGGTCATTTAAGTATTTCCAGTCAGACTTGTAGAAGTCATATCCTCTACGGAATCCTGTGAAACCTAAGTTAAGAGCCATTTCTTTCTCATTGTCAAAAAGACCGTAAGAAACTCCACCTGCTGTAGTAGATGATTGTGCAGATAACATATCATCGATGTCGAAAGAGAAATCTCTGTCAACAAATACAACGTTTTCTTCAATAGCACCTTGCTTATCAAGTCTTGAGATAATTGAATCCCACTCTGAAAGAGTTGTTGGATTGCCTGCTCCCCAAACATTTCCTCTGTTTTGTACAACATAGAAGATACCATCAGAACCTTTGTTACCTACATCACCTGTAGTAGCAATTGCTCCTGAAGCTGCTTCTGCAGGTACTGCTTCAATCATTGCAGTCTCAAGATAATCGTCAAAACGTAATCTTGTTTCGTGCTCAGACTTCAAATACCATAGGTATCCATTTGCTCCATTCTCAGTAGTTACTTCTACCCATCCGATTTGTGCCATATCAGAACCTGATACTGCATACTTATCCTTGATGATGATAGGAGAGTTTTCGAAGATAAAATCGTCAGCTTCTAATGAACCTGTCATTCCTTCTGTTCCTTTTTTGAACTCAGAACCATAGATAAAAATAGAGAAAATATTAGCTGCAGCTAAATTAATGATACCTGCTGTATTATAAAATGCAACGGTAACTGTTTTAGCTGCGTAATCTACTGCAGTTACAATAGCCTTAAGACTTCCTGAACCATCGTTTCTTGAGATGAATAAAGTTTGTCCAACACGAATAGCGATAGAACCTGTAGATTCATTTACGAAAGCAGGGTTTAACGTATCGTTAATTGTAAAAGTTGCAGTATCTTGTCCGGGAGCCGCTTGAACAATTGTAGTACAGTTAGTGTACTTAGTATGTAGTCTTCCTTGTTCTGCCCATTTTATAAGGTCAGAGTTAGATGGCATTTCAGCTCCAACCATTCTTAAGAAAGAAGAGATTGTTCTGTTGCCGTAACGTTCAAATTCCTTTTCGTAAGTATCAGGAAGATACTGATTCAAGAAATCGAAGTTAGTAATATAGTTTGATTTTACAGGCACTCTTTGTGCACTTGGTTGTAAATCAAAACCGGGTATGCTTGATACACTCATTTTGTTTTTTTTAAAAAGTTAAATTATTTGTTTCTGTTTCTAATCTTTAAACCTCTACCGTGGTCGGAGTTTATAGATTTTATTTGTAATCCTGATTTTGTTGAATTTGCTTCAGGAGCACTACGAGTAGTCATATTAACGTTTTTCATTTTCCTCATTTGGTCGTCTGCATTTGCAGACTTACCTTGCTCATAAAAGAAATTAGCAAACTTGTCAGGGTTCATTGCCATTGCTAGTGACCTGTGATAACCTTCTGCGTCTCGGATAGTACCATCTTCACCTTTATGCTTATCAATAAAGTTTTGAGGGTTAGAATGTATTTTCTTTAACTCATTAGCATCACCGGGAGAAAAATAGACTTTGTTGTCGTCAAGCGTAAATTCAAAACCTTTGAACTCACTAAACACATTGTCTGTTTTTTTTAGAAAAACATCTCTTTTACGAGACACTTCTTCTTCAGCCGTCTTAGCTTTAGCTACATATTGTTTATAATCCTCTAACTCTTCTGCATTTTCAGAAAACTCATCCCTTCTCGACTCAAGAGGAATCTTGTACTTTTCCTGTTCTTCTGCAAAATAATCTTTGGCTTTAGCAATAATCTTTTTCTTTGCTAGTTTAATTTTCTTAACGTCTCTTTCGTCATCAAGCTCCTCATCAAAGGAATAGTCCTCCATTAAGTCTGTGATGTCTTCAGCGTCCAACCCTTTCTCGGTTGCTGTAAGATAATCTCTTAGCAATTTGTCAGGGGTCATTTCATCAAAGTCCTTCTGTAATTCATAGAAGTCTTTGATTCCACGCCCTGTTTCTTTTTTATATTTAAGATATTGGGACACATCTTCGGGAAGGGGGTCAGCCTCTTCCCTAGCTTGATTAAATTCATCTAGTGACTTAATCTCTTTCCCATATCTATTTCCAATAAATTCAAGAACTTCTTCCTCACTTAACTCTGAGGAACGAGTATTAATTTCTTCTTCAACCTTCGGAGCTTCCTCGTTAGGTATATTATCTTCAATTACAACCTTCTGAGTCTCCTCGTCTGACGTAACAGTTCCTTCTATTTTATCTTGATGCTTACTTAATAACTCTTGCTCAATCTGTTGAGAAGACTTTTCTTCTATTGCATCAACTGCCTTTACCTTGATTTCCATTTGATTTAATTTAATTTATACAAAAATAATTATTTATTTTTTATATCTAGTGGTAGCCTTATTAACTCTTCTTGATTTCATTGAATTAACTTCCTTATTTACATTAGATATCTTACCAGTACTCATTGCTTTTCTTAATCTGGCTGCATCAACAAGTGTCATAGAACGCTTTACTCCTGTAACTATTTTTGTAGGCACTTTTTTAGCTGTTGCTCTAGATGTTCCTTGCAAGGTAGGCTTCTTCGAAGTTTTAGCCTTACCTATTACTTTTGGAATAGGTTTAGTTGAAACCTTACTTGCTGTAGTAGCTCCTCGCTTAACCATTTTCTTGGCTACTTTTTTCGTTGATGGTTTTTTATTTTTTATCATAATTATAATTATTTATTTTTTTGTTTTATTTAACCTTTTTTTAATAAGACTTCCAACTCCCATACCTGCGATTATTCCTAATCCTCCGGCAGGAGGAAATGCAGCAGTAGCAGCAACTCCACCTATAATACCTCCTATTGCAGCCCTTCTAGGGTTAGAATAAGTTTTTTTCTTAGTAGTAGTGGTTTTTCCTTTTTTATTTGTTTTTTTCTTTGTGGTCTTAGTTATACCAGTCCCTTTATCAAATGACGATGCCTTACTCTTAGTAACACCATTACGTCTTGTTACTTCCTTAAGCTTATGCTTAACACCATCTGAATCAATACTCTTTGTTTTTTTTCTTGTAGGCTTCATTATCTTATATTTATCTTGGGTTAAATTCAGCTAAGTCAAATCCATCTAAGCTATCCTCGTTTGACTCAAAGTTCTTTGGAGGTAAGTTATTTTTTCTTTGGTTTATAAGCTGAGACTGCTCCGTATTCTGTTGGCTGATTCGTCCTGACTTTGCGTTCTCTCTTTGGTCTTCTCTACCTTGCAACTGTTGAGCATCTATATTTCTTAATTGCAGATTCATTTGGAACTCCTCATTCATTAACTGAGACTTAAGCATAGCTTCCTGCTTTAGTTTTTCAATCTCAAACGCTATGTCTGCCTGCCTAAACTGTATTTTTGCTTGCATCTCCGCAGCTAGTTTCTGTTGGCTTGCTTGTGCTGCCATCTCCTGAGACTTAAGTGCTTGCTGTGCCTGCATTGCTTGCTGTTGCATAGCCATTTTTTCTTCCCTTTCCTGCTTGCTTTTTCTTTTTAGCTTAAGCAGTTGATTGGCGAGCTTCATATTCTTTAGTTCCCTAATGTCAATAGCATCCTCAAGGTTTATATCCCCCTTAGATAGTGCCATCTGTATATTCTGCTCTAGCTGTGCTCTCTGCTCTTCATCAGGTGACATCTCAATAAATATTCCGAAGTCATATATGTATAGCTCGTTAATGTCTCCTAGTATAGAAACATTGTACTTGCCAATTTGATTTATAAACTCTTCTTTGAAATCTGAATACTCTAATATATCAGCTACCCTATAAGTCATAGCCTCAGATAAACTCTTATATATGTATAGACTTGCGTCAAGTATATGTCTGGTAGCAACATTTGAGTTAAGTGCTGCCATTTTTTGTAGACCAACCAACGAATTAGGGTCAGGCATACTTCCGTCTCTAGCCTCATTAAGACCTGTAACCGTTCTTATTTGATTAAGGTAGTGGTTATAGTTAGTCAGCAACATCTGTGTCTTAGACGCACCCGAAGATGACTGCAACTCTTTAATAGGAACCTTACCTTGATTGTAGTCTCCATCCTGAGTGTAACTTCTACCTATAACACTACCTGTTTGGAAGTATAATCTTAATGCGTCCTCAGGATTATAAGCTGCACCTGTTCCTAGGTCAACTTCGTTTAATCCGTCAGCGTCAATAAATACACCATCAGGCACAACCCTAGATATAACTTGCTGTAACTTTAAGTGTGTTATTTGAATTAGGTCAGCGAATGGTATCATTCTTCTAACTAAAGACTCAATATTTCCCTTGTACATTCTAGGTGCAGCACATACATAGTTAGGTATTGCGTATTGAGTAGCTGACTGTGGTCTAACCATATTCTCCATCATCTTCCATTGAAGTAATATATTGGTCCCCATAACCATAACACCCTCATACCATACATCAATAGTCTTAGACTCCTTAGTGAAGTTACCCTCTTCCTGCATCTCTAAAGGTGGGTTAAAGGAGTCATCCTTTTCAATCATACTTACGTTACCATTGTCCTTAACCTTTCTCTTATATACTACCTTCTTTGTAGTCTTGTAGTTAAAGTACATTAACGTTGCCGTGTCCTTATAGAATATATCGTTCTGATAAGCCTGTGCATTATTATAGTAACTATACCAACTCTGTGCATAGTTAGAAATTTCTTCTAGGTCCTCATTATTTAATGACGGGTCTATTTTAACTAGCTCAGTTATTGGAACGGTTTTAATCTCCCCCCAATAAAAGCAGTCCCTAAAATTAGGGTCTTCTGTATAGCTATACACAATATTTGCAGGGTCTACATACTTAATGCTGACACCATCCCCCATAAGGAATTCGTGTTTAGCACAGGCAATACCCAATACAGTCATATCATAGTCTAGCCTCTTTCTAATTTCTTCGTATCTGTTTGATTCAAACAATGTACTAATAGCCTCTTCCTCTGCTATCTCAATAGCTGGCTTATAGTTTAGCTGCATATACAGCTTAAGCTCTTCGTCTGAATTTGGTAACTCATCAGGGTTAACAGTGAAAGGGTTAACGCCCGTTTTTTTCTGTATAGTCTCTAGTAAAGGTTTTGAAATCATTTGACCCTCTACCATCTGTTGGTACTTGCTTCTTTTAGACTGAGACATAGCATCCTGTGCAAAAGCCTTAGGGACAAATTCCCTAGCCTGCATACCGTTTACAACTATATCGACGAACTTAGGAAGAATAGGTACTGGTGTCCAATCTAAATTTAAATATGATAGGTCACCGTCAATTGCTAATTCATTTTTATACTTTCCTACAGATTGCTCTCCTCTTGCGTAAAGTCTTAGCCTATGGAAGTCTTCCCATTGACTGTAAAACCTACATCCGTTTCCATCTTTTTTAAACCACTCATACTGAATGGCTTGCCCGATTTGTAAACCGAACTCATCAGATGCTTTCTTGCTATCTGAAACAAATTGACTTGGGAACCCTGTAGATGATATGTTTATGTCTACTTTCTTCATCTAATAATTTCGCTATTTGTACCTTTGTTACTATACCTCGCAAAGTTAATCTTTATTTTTGAAACTTTTTGCTGTGGGGTGTACAGGTGTTTTTGTGTTGCCATTATAGCTAAACCAGACGATATGCTTGCATCAAACTTAGTTCTATTGCTTATATCAAACTTTGCCCAATCCTCTAACGTTCTTGTAAATACACAGTCGCCAATTTCGTCTTCATTTTTAAATCCTATATGCTCCTCTATGTAAGACTCTATTGCGGCTGCGTGAGCCTGCTTAACATCCTCACTTGAGTTTGGTATACCACCTAGCTCTTTCTCGGTCTTAGATAGCTTGTTATAGTGCTTGTCGGGTCTGTTCATACAAAACCCACGATACCCTCTGTTTTTAAAGTGATACAGAAGTCGAGGTTTGTTGTTCTCTATTAGTATAGGCATACCATAAAATACACACGCTTTTAAAACATCCTCAAAAAATATCTCAGCCGTCTGCGGTCTAGCTATGTACTCTAGAAAAAATTCATTTACAGGACCCTTGTCTATATGGAACATTGTCTTCCCGTGTAGTGCACCATTAGAACCGCCACCGCCAACAACACCAGAGATGTCGTAACTGTCACAACCAAAAGCCCCCATATGCTTATTTCCCGGATACTTAACCCCATTCTTAGATTCCACGTTATTGTGTATTCCCTTTTCAGGGGTCCACGATATGTAAAACCTTCCCCTAGTGTCGGGATTAAACATCACCTCAGTATCCTTTGCGCCATTCTTCCAACTTAGATTACCTCTAGTTAGGTGGTGGTCCATAATTATTGAGTCGTTGTAGTCTATCTGTTGATATATCTTAGTTAGGTTAAATATAGACTGCTTGCTTTCATCCCTAAATGCGTGTGACTCCGTTCTAGGAAACTGACGGTAGTACTCGTTTAATGCGTCAGGGTCATTCTTTAAAGACTCCACCTCATTCTGCCAATAGTCGATAGCACCGTTATGTATAAGCTCGTTATCAATTCCTAGTACAGGAGTACTTGGTTTACGGAATACAGGAAGACCAAACCTATCAATAAACCCCTCCATATTCCATTCCATAGGGATAAATAAGCTATATAGACCACTCTTAGTTTGACCATTCTTGTTACGGCTTAAAACGTTTGAGTCCTCATAAAGCTTCTTGAAGTTATCACCCCCCTTAGCTAAAGCATTAGAGGTTGACCCCATCATACACTTTCCTATTATTTTACTACCTAAACGTAAACACGTCTTAGTGACACGCCAATTATTTAGTATGTTGTTTGGCTTAATCCATTTACCCGATTCGTCGTGAACCAAAAGTAAAAGCTTCTCGCCATCATATGAGTTGTCATCTGTGTTCTTCCAATCTATAGTTGTATCTAATCCATACAACTCATCGTTAGTTGACTCAAACATATTCTTTTTAGTAATCTTAGATGCAGGTATCCTAAAGGCAAGCTCCGTCTTAGGCTTATCCATCCCATCTTGAATAGGCTTAAAGAAGAAGGGTAACCTGTTCGCAATTGGAACAACTTTATCCGTAAACATCTTCTTAGCATCAGACCCTGTTTTTGATAATACCCCGATACGAGAATCTTTAGCTAATGTTCCTGTATTAACACACTCAGAAGAACTCATAAACGAGAATCCTGACCTCCTAATCTTTAGGTAGTCCATCCCAAAGCTTCTATTGTCTGCCTTACAAGCTTCCCAAAATAAAAATAGTATCCTGTTAGCATCCCTAAAGTCAGGGTAACCAACGTCAATACTTGTCCATTGGAGGTACATATAGTGTGCTCCTGTAATGTATGTTGGAACTCCGTTTGACATAAACCAAGCACCATATTCCCTCTTATCAAACTCTGATTCAATGTAGTCCACCCATTGGTTTTTAAACTCAGTAGGCATATCGTTCCATTTAAATATAGATTGAATCTTAGATAATTGCTTAGGTAGCTCATTCCGTTCCCAATACTGTTCAGATTTATCTTTGTGCCTTTTAGCACATTCCTTAGGCTGTTTTGGTAATGCAATTCGAAGACCCTGTATAGATATAACGTCTCCTACCTGACCTGACTTTGATACTACAACAAAGTCATACTTATCGTTGTATCCATACTCCCAAGAACTTGCCTTATTCTTAGTTGTTAATATACCCTTCGGTATAACATCTACAAGTAGACTGTATAAGTTACTTTGACCTTCTTTCTGCAAAGCCTTGTTTTGTGTCTGTTCTGTTAGGTCCCTTCTCTAGTGATTCTATCGCCTGCTTCTCTGAATCTATTCTGCTAAGAATTTCAAATGCATCAAATATTGCTAATTTTTTTGTAGCAGCAGCGTTTTTTAGTCTGTCAGCGGATAGCTCGTCATCGGGGTCTTGCTTTATTATATCTTCACGAGATACCTTAATAAGCTGCTCCACCGCTTTATAGCCTGCGTCTATTATTTTTAATTTTAATTCCTTTGAGTTCATAACGCTAATGTTATCTGATGGTCAAATATTCTATAAAGAATATCCCCATCTACATTAAACTCATATTCACTCTCAGGCTTAAACGAGACCCTATCCCCCTCCTTCAATCCTTTAGTCCTTAGGTATTTATTTGGATATTTAAGCTTTCCAATTAGTGGCTCGTTTGATATTGGCTTATATATATAAGACTCCTCAACATCAACAGGCTCAACAAAACAATTCTTGTCGTGTGCGTTCCAACCATCTTTATTTTTATACATATAGAACTGCTCGTTCTCTACAAAAAATAAGTCATCCTTAAAGAAGCTCCTTCCACTTACTTGCTTGCCCTTTATGTTATTGTAGTACTTAAATACGTTGTGGTGAACCAATAGGATGTCTCCTGTTTTTATTGGACCATTATAATCAATAGGGCATTCTATAACCTCAGCCTTTCTGTTTGAGAACTTATGGTCTTCTTGGGATGTGCTGATAATAAAATCAATCCCTCCTATATTTTTAGTGTTGTTATATCTTTTCCCTTTTACAGGTTTAGCTATAAACGAAAATGGCGATTTCATAATTTAATTTATGAGCTAGTGGGAAAAACAACCTAGCATTTAATTTAATTTATTTTTTAACCTTCAAGTAAACACTTTTTTGTATTTGCTTATTTGATGGTAATCCAAACTTCTCAGGCTTCCCACCCATAGATTTATTTGCTGCTGTAAAATATGGCTTTATTTTTTTCATAGCTAAAAGTTTATGTTGTATTCAATTGATATCGGCATACTAGAGTTGAATCTTTTCCATAGCAATACCTCGTCTTCTTTCTGTATGTATATAACAATAGAATCCTCCTCTTGTTTTATAAGATGAATAAGAAAGTTACCGTTCAGTATTTCTTGACCTAATAGGTAGTGCATCGCACTAGACTTGTAGTCAGGACCAATAGATATTTTTCTTATGTCCATTTTAAGCAGTTATAGTTATTATTAGCCCATTCCTTACTTCTATTGTAGCTCCTGCGTTGTCTTCAAAACTACCTGTTGCTAAACCTATATTTCCGTTAACTGAAAAGGATGTGGCTGTTATCTTTAATCTTTCTGTTGCGCCTGCTGCTATAGCTACGGTGTTAGACAAAGATATAGTGCCCGGGAAACTACCTATTATAGTGTTGTTACTACCTGTTCGTATAGCATTTCCTGCTCCATCACCAATTCCTATATTATTACTCCCTGTAGTGTTCTCAAGCAAAGCTTCATTTCCAACGGAGGTGTTTTTATCTCCTGATAGATTATTATACAGAGAAGACCTTCCCGAAGCCGTGTTTTTATCTCCTGATAGATTATTAACAAGAGATTGGTCTCCAGAAGATGTGTTATAAATTCCTGTAGTATTATTAAAAAGAGCCTGATGTCCAATGGCGGTATTAAATGTGCCACTAGTATTGTCGTACAAAGACTCAAATCCCACCGAGGTATTACCTCTACCTGTATTTATTCTAAGGGCTGAATACCCTACGGCTGTGTTATCTCTACCTAATACGTTTACTGAAAGAGCATTATACCCTACGGCTGTATTATAACTACCATTTTCTCCTGACGCGCCTACAGATGTACCTACATTAAGTTTAAGAGCATTGTTACCAAAAGCTGTGTTATTCTTCCCTAAAGTGTTTGAGAGTAAAGAATCTTTTCCTGTTGCGGTGTTGCCTACACCATCTGATACTACAGACAAAGCTCCTGTGCCTAAACCAACGTTATTTGTTCCAACAGTTGTACCATCTGACAATTCGTTTATTGATTCAGCACCACCTGTAGAAGCTATAGTTATTTCTGCAGCACTAGCTCTAGTTAAAGTAATGTTAGACCCTGCAGTTAATTGCACTGTAGAGTCATCAGCTGCCGATGTTGAGATTAAGTTTAAATCTACATTTAAGCCATTAGTGGTTGCGTTCAAGTCATACGTCTCGCCACTACCGCTGCCACCTAAAGCTAACACTTCAGATATAGTAAAATTTTTAGTAATCTTACTATTATCTATATCTGTACCTATTAACTTGTCATCAAGACTAGGTGTAGAGTTAACTGGGTACGAACTTATTTTTGCCATTATTCTGTTTTTTGTTTATCTATTATATCTCCAGTTTGTAAATCAATTTGCGAATCAGGTCCATACTTTTCAGATAACTCTTTCTCTATAGAAACATAATCCTGCTTAAGAGTATCAACTTTATTTAGGATTGCTACCTTTGATAACTCTGCATCACCAAGCTGCATCTTTAATTGATTGAACTCATTTAATACTGACTTAACCTTAGTTAATTCACTTTCCGTTAATTTATTACTTTTCATTGTTATAGATTTAATTATATTATTAACAACAAAGATAATAAATTAAAATTATTCTAGTTATTTTTTTGAAATTGTAATGTTCTGTGATATCTTCTCAGCACTTCTACCAACTACATATCCTCCTATACCTATTTTAAGTAGCTCCCAAAACTCTAACTCTAACTCTGGAATTATTAAATCGAATACAGGTCCTATAAACTTTACATATATAACAATAAACCCAAAGGCTAACATAATAACAGGTCTCCAACTCCTCTGAAGCCAATTTCCTTTCGCCTCCGTTACTATAATTTCTGTCTGCATTCTTTGCAGCTCTAATTGTTTTTCAATTAAAATTTGTTTTATTACAGTCTCTGCTTTTATTTTTTCTTCCTTAGACGTAAAAAGCTTATCTAGACCGCCCAATAAGTCAGTCACTACGCTACCACCAAACCAATCAACAATTTTCTTCATAGCTGTGCTCGCTTATTGATTTATATTCTTTCGTAGCATCAAAACTAGGGCAAGCCTTATCACTAAACTCATTATGGCTGTATACAACACTATCGCTGTATAACTGCTTTAATGTGAATAATAAACAATCTAGACTCTCCTTTTGGTTGCACGTTCTAGTATCCTTAGGGGTTTTACCATCTTGCTCCACTCCACCTATATAACATATTCCGATGCTATCGCTGTTATGACCGCTAACGTGAGCACCCTGAACAGAGTCTTCCCTACCCTTACTTATACTACCGTCTAGATGTACTATGTAGTGGTATCCAATGTCGCTCCATCCCCGTCCTTCAACGTGCCAACTTTTTATAGTTTCATACGATATAGGTTGGTCCTCTCTTGTTGCGGAGCAATGAACTATTAGTTTGTTTATCTTTCTCATTTACTTAGTCTCTCTAGTATCTTCTCAAGTAAGCTATCAACCTTGTCAAGCCTCTTAAGGATATTGTTCGTTAATGATTCCATCACCGCAATCTTAGTATCCCTTACAGCGTCATTTCTTTCGTTAATATTTAACTTAACCTTAATATCATCAATCTCCTTGCTATTTTGAAGCACCTGATGTTTGATATAAGGTATTAAAGCGATTGCCGCCCCACTACCTATAGTTATTTGCATTATTAGTTCGTTCATCATTCTATCTCTTCTTGTGGCGTGTTAGCCGTTCTCCACTCAATAAATAGTTCAGCAGTTTCAAAAAAACTTCCCTCTTCATCGTCTATCACAGTCTTACCCTCGTAACCGAATACAACGCTGCCATCGTTTAAGGTTATCTCTCTGCTTGCAGTCCAAACGTTATCTGCTGGCGTGTCTTCTATATTTTCTAAAAATCCGTACATATCTATATTTATTTAATGAGGAACAAAATAGGGTGTAACAAAATTATTTAGTGTTCCGTCATAAGATGAACCACCACTTCCATCATTATCTAAAGGCGTTGTGCCATCTACTTGATTGCAGCTATAATAGACTAAAGGCGTAACGTCTGCATCTGCAAAGTTGCCTGCACCCAAATTATATTGATTTTTCATCTGCGCATCAGTTAATGCGCTATCCCACCATACATACTCATCTAACAAGCCTTTGTAAGGCAATCCAGCATTATACTTTCCGATTAAGTCAATATCTGACCTTTTTAATGGAGATGTTAATGTCGTTAAAAGAACGCCATTATGATAATAACTGATATTATTACCTGATTGAATTACACCAATATGAAACCATTCCTCTGTGGTTGCTGGTATAGTTGTAGTATAACTTTTAAAAATACCACTGCCTGTAAATTTAAAAACGCCTAAATGCATTCTGGCGGCGAAAAAGAAATTAGCGCCCACAACTCCCAATAACATTATATAAGCTGGTGACTCTTCATTTTTTATCCAACACGAAAGGCTAACATCGTTTAAATTTGATATGTCTGTATTTGGACCTACAAAATCATTATCCCCAGCAAATTTTAATGCATTGCCAAACTCGAATACAGGTGGACCGTATATGCTATAATAGTCGTTAATGTTTGTATTTATTCCACTTACGTCTGCTGTTTTATCTGATAAGTAAAAAATCATTTCACTTGCCTTGCCTGTATATCTCCAATCAGCCAAATAATAATGAAAAATATCAAATCTTGGCCAACTACTTGTATCACCGTTAATTTCACCCCTTAAAACAGGTACACCTGTTGATAATAGAGTGTTAACATCTGACCTATCTACTGGAACTGTAAGAGTTCCATTTATATAATAATCTGGAGAGCCATAAAAACTCGATAACGCTGTACTTGTAGAAACTTGATTAACTAAACCGTGACGGATGCCATATTCTGATACAAACGCATATTGAGTGTCACTACTTTCTTGAACTAAAAACGAACTAATAGATGCATTACCCTCTAATCCTGAAATAGATGGGAAATAATCAGATACATAGCTTACAGTAGGCTTTCCAGATGATAATAATATTGTACCTCCTGCAATAATTTGAGGTTGTATGCTTGCTGTTGTTTGTACTTTATCTCGTGCGTTTCCACTCTGGTCATACCAAGTACTCACGAAACCATTATCAGAACCTATCCACGATGATAGAGTTGTACCTGCCGCATCCTCAGATGTAAGGCTTAATTCATTATTATCGTCATAGTAAAATGCCTTAACAGTATCATCACTTGAGCGTCTTATCTCAACTAATACTCCCTTGTTTGCATTACCTACAACCCAAGACGATGTAGTGTTGAAGTTAACTAATGTTCCGTTAGCACCGTCTGAGCCGCTATCAGCAGCAACAGTACCCGCTGTTTCAT
>Ga0209383_1000270_pt1 | contig 37956 bp, 51 predicted proteins | sample CoawatmetaG02DNA_FD_187510 | JGI IMG/M metagenome (GOLD analysis project Ga0209383, IMG submission 187510) | Marine microbial communities from the West Antarctic Peninsula - Coastal water metaG029-DNA (SPAdes) (version 2) | ecosystem: Environmental > Aquatic > Marine > Coastal ... | reverse complement strand
GGGTAGTGCAGCGTCAGCCGTAGCACCATCGGCAGCAACGTCACGACCATCAAACGTACTGTTAGTGGTAATGGCTCCAGTCATTGCACCACCAGCCTTAGGTAGAGCCTCAAGAGCTACAGTAGCGGTTGTGGTAAGTACAGCGTCACGTACAGCAATGTCTACACCATCAAAGGTGCTATTGGTTGTCACCGCTCCAGTTAAGGCACCACCAGCCTTAGGGAGTGCTGCGTCAGCAGTAGTCGTTGTGGTGCTTAATACAGAATCCCTAACAGCTATGTCTACACCATCAAATGTACTGTTAGTAGTGATAGCACCTGTCATTGCACCACCAGCCTTAGGTAGTAAGCTAGATAAGTCTACATTAGACACAGCAGTAGCAACAAAAGCAGTAGTAGCCACTTGAGTAGTATCTGTACCTGAGCTAGCTGTAACTGCGCTAACTACTCCAGTAAACGTAGGTGCAGCTAAGTTAGCTTTGGTAGCTGAGGCCACTGCAATAGCGTCAAACTCTACATTAAACTCAGTGCCCTTGATAGTCTTGAGTGGGTTACCTGAGGCTAGGGTATCCTTAGTTGCAAAGTTAGTTGTTTTGGTATAGTTTGACATTTAAAGTACCTTGCCTTGTTTAGCGTATATGGTTAGCCTCTGTAAACTCATAGGAGAACCGTTAATTTCAGCACTAAAGCTTATCTGTAATATGTTACCTGAGCCTTGTGCTGGTGAAGACTGGTCGTTAACTAGTATGCCTCCTGAGTATTCAACTAAAGCAAACTCAGATATATTAAACTCTGAGACTTCACTAGCGTCTAAAGTAAATGTCTCAGAAAACAAAGCAGGTTTATACTCGTAACCTACCTGTAGCGAAAAAGTTTGACCAGAGACACCTACTGTTGTTGCTGTTACTCTTTTAACTATCTTGTTTACATCCGGCATTTCTAGGTCAAAGTAGTTGCTAGAATAAGCCATTAAGTAAGCTTCACCATTATCTCTGTTAGCAGTATAGGTTGCAATACCGTCTACCTGAGCAAAGAACAACTCTGAGCCTACAGAAAGTAAACCTTTGTGAGGTATGTTGTTAGGCCAAAGTGTTACCCTAAAAGAACCATCCTGTAGTGGTGTTCTTGTGTCAAAACAAAAGGTCTGTAGTGTCGTAGGAAACGTAAGTAAGTAGAAAGCGTTAGTAGGTGAGTAGACTGATTTAATATTAGCTAAAGTTTCAAACTCAAGTGCTTGTATAATGTCGTCACGTACATTCTTAGATATGTCTCGCATTGGTTGAGACTTCTCTTGTATTGTACGACTCAATGAACGTACACCTGTGTTACTTAAGAACAGTATGTCCTCACCAGTGCTTTGTACAGAGTCCCTAGCAATACAACCTACACCCTCAATGACTTCTACTAAAGTTAGGCTTGCGGTAGTCATACCTGTCTGGAAGTTATCACCATCACTATAGATAATAATATTGTTCTTACAAAAGATAATTAAGAATCCGTTGTGTGCGCCTAGGGATACTATTTCATCCATTCCTCTAGTTAAGACACTAGAGATATCTATAGAACCTGCTGTGCCTGTGTTCCAGTCAGTACCGTCAAGTATGTCACTAAACCACACTGTAGTCTTGTTAGACGTTGTATCCGCTATCCACAAGCGACCATAGGCAGCTAAGACTGTATTGGCTGGCTGTGAGCCTGTAGTAGCATCAGCGTGTACAGATATTGTTTCAAAGGTATCAGACCCACCATCATTAGTATAAACTAAAGGTAAGTAGCCTCTTTGAAAGAAATAGTGGTGATCATTTAATGTAGCTGATTGCCAGTTACCTGCTGCTATAGTGTCTGAGGTAGTCAACGAAAGAGCCGTAAGTGCTGTAGTACCTTTGTAGAATGTAGTATCATTCCAGCTTAGGCGTGTAGTGGCTCCAGTAATATCTATAAAGTTAGACAAACCTTCTAAGTTAAGCCCTACGTTATCAGCATCTACACCACCTAAGGAATCTGTAATTGTTTCCCATCCCTTACGGGCACTTAAGCGGCCTTGCTTATCTATGACTGAGTTATCAGCCTTAAGAGCAAATCCCTCTTGTAAGGTTACACCAGATTCCTGAGTGTTTAGCCCGTAGAACGCTGGTGCTTGTATTGAGGAAGCTATTAACTGTTTAGCCATGTTATGAAGCCTCCCACACCAACGCCTGAGGGTCTTTACCTGCGTCCAGTGATATTGAGTCTGATAAGTACGCTTGAGCTAGTGCCTTAGCGGATACAGCAGATACACCCCCGTCTTCTCCACGTTCCTCTACTGCCATAGCGTAGGCTAGGGCTTGTACAGGCAGGAAAGGCACCTTAATGGTAGCGGAGTCTGCTAAAGAGTCTGGAGAGCGTTTAAGCACCTTCACGGGGATAGCGTAAGTTCCATCTGGAATAGGATACACTTGTATCTGTGTGTCGCCATTAGAGTCTAAGCCAGCAAAGGTGTAATTGCTTGGCGTACCTGAGGCTGGAGTGTTGTTTAGGAATACGTTATCAAACCAAAGAGGTGATTGGTAAGTCATAAAGTTATTGCCTGTGTCGTTAATAACCGCAAGAACTGTAGTCTTATCCCCTGATCCTGTAAGCACGTAAGAATAAACACCAGAGCTTGTTGTTACGTTTATAGTCTCACGTAAGTTAGACCAGTTCCATGCGCTTTCTACGTACTCAATAGCGTCATGTACAAAAATACCTATGAGCTTAGAGTAGCTATTATCAGCTATGGTAACAATCTCTTTTTCTCGTAAGCGTATTAAAATGTTATTTACTAATTCTTTATATGTTTTCATTTAGCCCTGCCATTTAGTTTTTCTACTGTTCTAAGACCTGCAAGACCAAGCATTGCTAAAGTTAACTCAAGCATTGCATCCAAGGGTAACTCAGGACTACCTATCTCCGGTACTAACCACTGTAATACTGGGTTAATAACAAATGCAAACAAGAAGCCCATGCCGCAAACCCACATGAGAAAGGGTCTAGCTCCAGCCACAAAGATAGACCTGTGACCTGCCTGTACCTTGTTTATCTCAGCTTGCATAAGTGCTGGCTTAAGTGCTAGCCTTTGCTTTAGTAAGTCTCCGTGAGCTTTCTCTTCATCGGAAGTAAATACACTATCTATAATATTACCAATAGCTTCTATAGGTTCAGCAATAGAGCTGCCACCACTAAACAAACTACTTAAGATACCCATGTTATTAACCTCTCACGGAGTAAGCTATAAAAGATAAACCAGCAGCTAATACAATAAAGAATACACGCTCTGCAATTCTAGTGGCTCCTGAGTTCTTAATTACCTCAGTCTTTATAGAGTCCATACGTTCACTGTGGTTGTCTAGTCGTTTGTCTTGTGTAATGTTATGTGTGTATAGACCGTCTAGCTTTGTGTCGTGTTCTATGAGCATAACCATAGCATCAGCCAGCTTGTCGAGCTTCTGTTCTAACCTATCAAATCTGGCATCCATGTTATTCATCTCAAGTACCAAGCAACCCCAAAAGCAGCAGCTATAATTAATATTAAGGTAGCCCCCACTTTGGAAGCTATCTCTAAATTGTCATAAAAAGCTTTATCACTGGCTATACGTCTACGAACCTTAACCTTCTCAGCTTCACGTAAGTTTCTTGTGTACTCAGCTTTAAATTTAATAAAGTCAGAGTATCCGTTTATTCTTTGTTTATTTAAAAGGAATTTAAGTTCAGATTCTTGTCTTGCTAACTGCTCTCTAGCTTGAAAGGCTTCAAGTACATTGCCCTTGTTGCTAGCAGCTTTAACTGCTATTGCTTTCTCTGCCTTAAAATACTTACCAACTGCGTCACCTGCGTCTAGCAACTGTTTGCCGTTAGTTAGTGTAGTCTTAATAACCTTAAAAGCAGCATTGGCTATAGCTAGTTCTGCTAACATATCCATAACCTCTTTGAGTAAATAGCTGTAAGCTCGTAAGGAGCCTTAGGAGGCTGTACGGGCCTATAGTCTACCTCACGTATTACCTGAGGCTCTACAAGCCGTACAGAGCCTTGTGGAGCCTGTGAGGGGCATAAGTGAGTAGGATAAACCTCAGTTACTACAGGTATCACTATTTCTTAGGTTTTTTAGCTTTCTTAGCGGCTGCTGCTGATTTCTTACCTGCTGCTGTATATGGGTACTTCTTACCGTTAACTGTTGGCATAGTGTTTCTCTCTAGGTTAGGTTATACGCTTCTTACGTCTTGTACACAAAAGGCTACTGTAGTGCCTTTGGCGTTTAGTTTAGTTACTGACTTCCCTATTAATGGATGTGTTGTTAAGTAAAAGTTAGCTAGTTCGGTTATTTGAACTATCTCTTGCTGGCAATCAGCTAGGCTGCTAAATTCTGCTACTACTACGGGAGGGCGGGAGGTAATACCTGTTGACAACATTACTGCTATTGCTAAAAAATACATTACTACCTCATGTTTAAAAATAAAAAAAAGGAGCCTTAAGTTACGAACAAAAGGCTCCTATTATTATTCTAAGTTAAGTTTAACCGTTTACTGCCATGATGAATCCAGTCTCAGGACGCAACACTTGAGTACCATACAAACGGTCAGCAGTGTACAAGGTTCCTAAGAACTCTTGCTTGTACTGTGTTTGAGAGCGTACACCCTGTTGTTCCGCAAGTACCATAGTATCCTTATGGCCTAGTAAAGCACCTCGGATAATACCACCTGAGGAAGCTCCGTTTTCAGCAGCAGTTTCAAGTACAGGGCAGTTGGTAGATACATAAATATCAATACCGTACAATTCACCAATCTTACCGTTTACAACACCTTGACCATTCACAAAGTCAGAGCTTACGTAGCGGTCGACACCCATGATAGCATTACGCATTACAGGTGGGATAACTAAGAAGCGTCCGTCCATCGGTGCGTCTGCGTCATCAAGCTTCTGTACCATATCACGTAAGAAGCTATCAGCAAATACGTCAGCAGGAACAACTGTGTCAGCACTATATGCTGTAGTGCCTGTGGAAGTGTCATTGTAGAACGAGGCAGAGGTAAAGAAGTTAGAACCATCACCATTACCAAAGCTTTTACCAAGTGTAAACAAGTCATCATCTACTTGCTTGCCTAGGGCGTAGCCAGCATCACCAGTATAGAACTGACGTAGGGAAGCCAAGGCTTGTACGTTAGTAATATCTTCAATCATGCGTGAGTATTCAAAGTGCTTGTTAATTGTTACTAGGACTTCGGACTCAGTAGCGTTTTGGATAGTAACTGCTGTGTTCTCTGCCTTAGCACTTGCAACACCACGAGTAGGCTTAGGGATATGGATAGTATCGCCTTTCTTACCTTGCATTGCAATCTTTTTAGTTAATGGAGCTAGTACAAGTGATTTCTCGTATGCAGCAATTACTTCATCTGACCAAATTTCGGGGATGAATGAAGCTGCGGAAGTGTTATCTACTGTACCCGTTTGATTGGGATATGTTGAAGTAGCCATTTTAAATTTCTCTATATATAAGGTTATTTAACCCGTTTCTCTGCGTATGCCTTTTGTATATCGTCAGAGAGCGCTAAGTAGCGGTCGGGATCAGTTTTCATAAGTTTAATAATATCAGCGCGTCTGTAGATTTTCTTGGAAGTGCTTGAGTCGGGGTTACCACGAGTGTAACCTGTTGACCCGTCCTTGACAGCCCTCTGTCTTCCATTTTTTTCTGCCTGTATTGTCTGCCGTATAGCGCCTGAACGATCCTTCCATAAGGAGAATAATTCATTAGCCGCCTCTACGTCAAAGTGCTGATCTGCCGCAATAAACATCTTTGTCCTAATGTTAGAAGCTTGAATCCACTCACCGAACTTAGGATCTGATACGATCTCTTGTAAGTCTGGGTGACCTTCTTTCAAACGAGCCATAGAGGTTTGCTTGTGATAAGCTCTCGTTGACTGTTCTGCTGCTCTAACTGCAGGATGATTGTCTATAGCGCGGCTCATAGCCTTTTCAGGGTCAGAGTAAAAATCTATGTCTTCATCTGTGTTGTCAGTGGCCTGTGTAGGCTTCTGATCATTGAGTTGTGTGTTGATATAACTATCTACAACATTACGTAAGTCACCTACTTCTGAGCTTTGACGACCTAATAGCTTCTCAGCTTCTTGGTGCATCCTAACTACATCTTCTAACGACTTACCGTTGTATTTGTCGGGTACTTGTGATTGAGGCTCTTGATAAGGTTCAGGGTTGCCGTGGTTAGGTTCCTGTTCCATTTCTGATCCTACTTCATTCATACCTTCTAAGCTATCAAAACGCTCACTATTTAAGTCCTCTTCTTCGAGGATAACTGCTGCCATATTAAACTCCGTACCTTAGTATTATGGAGAAATTGAAAATGAAAGCTCCTATGAATTAGGGTTAGCTTTCTCTGCTTTTGCTCTACTACGTTCATGGTCTTTAGCCCACTTTAGCGTTGCACCTGCAAAATCGCCAGAGAAAGGTTCTAAGATAGGTCGTGGAGAGCTAAGTTGTCTGGTCGCATAGGCTTTACAGGTTTTACACAATTGTGTGTCTGGCGAGCCTTTGACCATGTGTTCATTAACGTGCCCTAAGGCACATTTGTAGTCATAATATCTATACATTGACGTAGGATTCCTCTAAGGATTCTTCTTGTCCTACGCGAGTAGTCTCTTCAAGGTTCAGTATGCTACCTAAGATGTTAAGTTGACCCTTACGGAAGTAAAGGTCTTTATCGTCTTTGGTGCTTTCCACTGAATTAATGATAGGAAGACTGTCAGTTAAGTCTTTAATGAGAGTTTGCCACCCCTTTGTCCTAAAGAGGTCGTTCATATCTCTAAAGTAAACTTCTAATTCTTTATCTGTCATTTATGGTGCCCATTATAACATATTTTAGCCAAAATGTCAAGTTAATTAATTATTTATCTTTACTTTTAGCTTTAAGTGTGCTAAGGGCTGCTACTTCTGCCTCTAGCTTGGCAATACGTTCTACCAAAGCAGCATAACTACTGTTAACTTGAGAAACTACCTCTTCTAGTTCTTTATTACTTACCATTGCTTAGGTTTCCTATGTAAATGTTTATACCAAAGGGGTTCTAGATACGTTTGACTGAGAGTCACGTTGCTCTGTACGCTCCTTAATAGCAACCTCACGCTCCTTTAAGATACTTTCTGATACCCTCATACGCCTTTCAAACTCTTTATCGTCGTTGTCTCCGGCTTGTAGGTTAGTTGTAACTGCTTTGATACGAGCAATCTCAGTCTCAGCAGGTACAGCTTGGGCTTCTGCGGCAAGCTTCTGTGCCCTTGCGTTGGACTCTTCTGCTTGTGATGATAGAGCGGCTGTCTGTGATGCTTGGAAAGCCATTTGTGCTGCTTGAGTTTCTTGTGCTGCCTTAGCTGCCTCAGGGTTAGGTTTAGCTGCTTCATCAATAAGACCAATAAGCTCTTCACGGTTAGTGATGTTCATGTTATCGACAATAGACTTAAGCATGATAGGGTAATAGGGCGTGTCCTTGCCCATAGTTTGTAGTAGTTGTACTAACTGACTGACTTCATACTCTCTTGCGATAATACCTAAGGTAGACGTAGCATTGAACTTGTAGTCCGACACAGGGTAAAGCTCAGGCTCATACTGCATATAACGCCAAGCTGCTTTCTTCACAAATGGTATCAGGAAAGATTCTTGGAAGTTAATTAAGGTGCGCTTGTGTCGCTTAATTATTGCACCCAAAGACATAGATATGCCAGCAGCAGTGGCCTCACCGTTAATAGAGCCACCAACACCAGAAGAGTCAACTGCGCCTGTAGATTGCTGTACCATTGACTGTAGTGCCTGAGCCTGAGCAAAGGTTATTTGGCTTACGTTGCCAAAGTTGAAAGGGTTAATTATCTCACGGGGGTCACCATTGGTTAACAATAGTTTACCTGCTCGTATCTCAGGCTTTGTGCCCCGTGGGATTCGTGTAGCGTCCATTGCTAGCATAGGGTGTACTGTAAGCGCCAGAGCGTCTATACGTGCCCTAAGCTCTGCATCAAGAGCCTTTTGACTGTTGTAGCCTTTCTCACACACACCACGACCATAGAAGCGACTAGGTACTACGTCCCAAGGAAACGCAACTACAGGTCTATCCTTCATCATGTATGGACTAGCTTCGGCCTTGAGTAAGTGGCCCTCGTTAGCAATGATAACTACAGCTTCGACATAATAGCCTTGTGCGTCCTCTTCGTCTAAGTCATACTCTAATTCTTTCTCAAGTAAGTGGCGAGGCACTAAGCCATAGTATTTAGTTAAGCGTGTCTTGTCGTCTTGGTAGACAGTAAGGTCAGCATCAGCTTCTAGGTTAAAGTCTTCACCAGCAGAGCCTATGGATACATCACGGTAGACTCCTTGCTCTTGAAGTTGTTCTACTATATGTGTTCCGACAAATTCATCAATGGCTACACCTAGAGCTTCTTCAATGTTAGTAGCTGTAGGGTCAATTCTAAAGTTTTGTGGTAGGATAGGACGTAAGCGTACCATAGTGCGTTTGGTTACTGTAACACCTACAGCTTCCATAGCCCCATCCATGATTTGCTCAGTTGAGGGTTTCATTTCGTTGACTTCCTCTAAGACAACCTCACCTACTCCATTACCAAATACAGCAGAGTTGATAAGACATTCAGAGACATCTCTACGTACCTTAGCTAAGTCAAAGTCTTCGTGTAGCTTCTTACGTAAGAACTGAATGTCTTCAGTCTCAGAATCGCCTAGGTTATCTTTAATGTCAAAGTAAGTGCCACGACCAAAGGTAGCCTCTTCTATCTCAGCTACGTTAGACTCTACGGCTTGCTGTAGTGCAGGAGCTATGATTTGACTACGTTCTGCTTGGCGTGTCTTGTCTTCTGCTGCCCACTGTCCACGCCATAACCTGTAGTATTCTTGGTGCTTTACAGCGTAGTTGTTTTCATAATAGTCAGCCCAATCGTCCACTTTTGTCATAACCCAGTCTTCAAGTGACTGTTCAATAATAATAGGGTCAGTAGATTCGTTGTTATCTAAATATTGCTTCATAAGGTTAGTATCCTGAAATTGAGTCTAGGGCTTCAAAGTTATCTAACTCTTCAAAGTTACCAGCGTAAGTTACCTTAGCTAGTTGGTCAATGTAAGCTAAAGAGTCTACCAAGTCGTCGTGGGTTAGAGGGTCGGGAAAGGCAAAGAGCTGGTCTAAGAATATAGGGTGCCAGTCTTTCTTCTTCTTGTTGAGGGTAATACGTCCATGCTCAAAGCGTCCCTGTAGTGACCACATTATACGGTCAGTCTTACGTTGGTTACCGTGAGTCAGTTCTTCCACTCTAAAGTAAAAGTTCTGTCTTTTCATCATATCCATAAGTGGAGACATAACAGCTTGTTTGGATATTCCTTTCTCTATACCAATGCTCATAGGTTTGTAGTCTTTAACTACTTGGAATATCTTCTTTGCTGTATCGTCTAAAGTCCATCTGCCATGTATAATATCTTCGACAAACCAACCTTCTTCGGTTACAAATACAATTGATATAGCCGAGGAATCTAAACGTGAAGTGTTACCTTTCTTCTTAGATACGTCTTGGAAGCCAGCTAAGTCTATAGCGACATAGTAGTCTCCATCCTCTGAGGCAGGTTTAGTGCCAAAGTTAAGCCATTCCTCCTTAAACATCTCAGAGCCTTGGTTTTTAAAGCTAGCCATAAACTCTTGTTGGAAAGCATGACTTGACATAGACTTCTTAGCTACATCTATTTCCTCAGGGTCTAAGGTTTCATTATCGTAACTTGTGAAGTGCCATGCAGTAAATGTAAGGTCATCATCACCAGACAACTCAGCATACTTATATAAGTCATAGAAGTGGTTACGACCCTTAGGTGTGCCTATAAACAAACAGCCACCCTTTTGGTCAGCCAAAGCAGGACGTAGTATCTCTTCAAATACCTCTGCTTTCATATCGGCATACTCGTCTAACACTAGAAACTTAAGACTTACTCCACGCATAGTGTCGGGTCTATCGGCTCCCTTAAGACTTATGGTAGAGCCATTTATTAAGGTTATTTGCATATTGTTAATGTGTGCACTTCGGACGACAGGGCCGCCTAGTTCGACTAACAACTTCCACATAATGTCTCTAGCTTGCCCTTGTGTAGGTGCAACGTAGAAGACATGAGAGTTAGGTAAGTTAGCTTGTAATGCATTGACTATAAGAAGCCAAGCAGCTAGACGAGACTTACCACACCTTCGACCTGCGGCTACTACTCTAAAGCGAGTATCATCAGCCCAGACTTTCTTTTGCCAGTCTAAGAGCTCTATAGTTAAGTCGCTCATATAACCTCGTACTCCGCATCACTTATGTCTTGTTCTTGAGAGCCAGAGATTTCTGGGGTGCCGACACCAGTTATGTTTATCTGGATGCTACTCTTACCACCGCCCTTAATGATTTCTTTCTCAAAGGCTGCTACAGGTGCGACTCTATCCATGACAAGCTTCCATGCACTAGCTTGGTTCTTATGTTCATTGTCTAAGGCTGCATCAAAGATAGCATCTAGCACTTTAGCTGACTTAGGACTAGCTAACATCCTAGCTTTGTATTCATTAATTATTGTAGCATCACCTTTGGGTCGACCAATAATACCTTTAGGTTTCTTAAGTGTTGACTTGGGTGGCCTACCTTTTCTCTTAACTACTTTAGTGTCTTCGGAAACTTTAGAGTCTTTAGTTGTAGACAAAACAATTACCTCTTTGTTGAGATTGCTTTAACAACTTAAGTGCCTTAAGTATACTTAAGTTTCCTAAAGCTCTTTAAGTTGATACTTTAATTATAAATAAAGGATAAACCTAAAGAGCTTATAGTTGACTTAAGTACACTTAAGGTTGTTAAGCTGCTTTAGAACATAAGTCTATTATAACATATTTAAGGCTAAATGTCAATACATTTCTAATGTTTCTTTTGTTAACTTATGTAACTTAAGGTTACCTTTAACCTTTATTCTACAATAGTTGTTAAACCCTTGTCTACTGTAGGTCTACTCCTGTTTTCTTTTAATTTCTTTTATTGACTTTTATGTCTTTTGTTAACTTAAGGCCTTGGGTTAACTATCGGCTACCTAAGGCAGAAAGTCAAATGACTCTTTAGTAAACTTAAGTGCCTACCACAAGTAACTCAGGATAACTCCACGCCCCCGACCCCCAACTTTGGTCAAACTATGACTAACTCAAGGCCTTTGGTCACCTCGTGACTAACTCAAGGCCTTTAGTCACGCCATGACTCACCAGTCTAACTCAAGGCCTTAGGTTGACATGAGTCTACCAATGTGCCAGGCACTTGAGTTTACTTAAGGCCTTGAGTTAACATAAGGCACTTGAGTTAACATAAGGCACTTGAGTTGTCAACAGTTAAAACTATTGGGTTTACTTGAGTTATAGAAGTTGACAAGTGTATGCCAATGTGGGTGCCTCCAGCTAACTAATGTTAGCTAATGTTAACCAATGTATTGACATTCTCTTTAGGTTGTGATATATGAAGCACCCTTTGTTAATGCGTGTGCGCGCGAGTAACATACTTACTTAGGTTGTGTCAAGTTTATTGTGTATTGTGACTGATTAGTCAGTCGAGCACCTATTTATTAGTAGTGATAATATAGTCATGTAGTTTGCAGTTAAGGGCATCAGCACAGGCCCACATTAATTAAGAGTAAGGAGTAGGTAACATGAAAGCATTATCAGACCTAACACCACAAGATGTTCTATACGCCATAGTTTGTAAGGACGCTCGTAGCTATTCCAATTTAAACACTCAAGGAGAGAAGTTTCAAACCATACAAGATTACGTTTTCAACTCTACACACTGGTATTTTACGCCTAGAAGCAGCTCACAAGCCGCTGTTACTATGCGGCAGATAGATGCAGCACCTAAATGGTTTATGATGGATGCAATTCTAAACGCTTGTGAAAATTGGGAATTTTCAGAGGATGACCGCACATTTATGGAGTATGTAGGCGCTTCAATGGGTGGTATAGCAGAAGAGTACACAATTAAGGGCTACCCTGTAAAGTAGCAGCATAACCTAACTATAGCCCTAGCAATAGGGCACAAAGGAAATACAATGACTACTCAACTTACCCCACGTGAACAAGCAATAGTATTAGCACATATTAAACTATTGAACTCTTATGGCACCCCAAACTACTGGCCTGCTAAGGTAGCATTTAACTTGTTACGAGCTAATAAATAATTAAACCTGTTGCTTTACCCTAGGCCTTTAGCTACAATAGAGGCCTAGCTTAAATCAACCAACAACAAAAGAGACTAAATATTATGGGCGCACTAATGCAAGGGCCAAAGGCCAAGCCAGTTAAACAGCCAGCTATACTAGGTTTTATTATGTACGAGGGGCCTAGTGTCTTAGACCCCACACGTAACATTGTTTCTGTTATGACCTTTAAGACTAGCAATGATAAAACGGGCAACATGGCGCAGCTTTGGATACTAGACGCGGGAGACTTAAACCCCCTTGAATTATCTAAGGCTCGACTAGATGCCAGCATTTGTGGTAATTGTGTCCATAGGCATAGCAATGGTGGTGCTTGTTATGTCAACCTTGCACATGCGCCCTTGGCTATCTATAAGGCTTACAAGCGAGGCCGTTACACTCATTTTGATGCAACTAAACATGCTCATTGGATAACCACTAGAAAAGTACGCTTAGGTGCGTATGGCGACCCCTCAGCTATGCCCTTTGCTATTGTTAACTCTATTGTTAAGCTAGCTATTTCTCATACGGGTTATGTGCACCAATTAGCCCATCCTAACTTTGATATGCGCTTTATTGATATTTGCATGGTCAGTTCAGATACACCCAAGCAAGCCCTAAAAGCTCAGGCCTTAGGTGCCCATACGTTTCGAGTAGCATTAGCAGGTGATACACTAGCAGAGGGCGAAGTAGAGTGTCTAGCAGATAGTAAAGGCCTGAGCTGCTTTGATTGTGGTCTATGTGATGGAACAAAAGGTAACGTAGCTATTACAGTACACGGCTCAAGGGCTAAACGCTTTAATAGTAAAATGATAAATTTAACCGAGGTGGCATAATGCTAGAACAGGATCAAGTGACAATTCCCAAAGCCTATTTAGCTTTACTCGAGAAGCATAGCGAATGTTTGCAAAGCATTGAGGACTTAGATATACTGACTCAATTTGAGTGGCTAGCGGTCGCAGAACTAACCAAGGAGCACAAAGCATAATGCTAACCTTTGAAGAGTACCAGACACAAAACCTAGCCCTAGACTTAAGTCTATACTTAACGTCTAAGGCTTTACAAGAGTTACGCCAAGGGCACACAAGCGCCCTAGGTTTAGTTTCAGATCAACTGCGCACCAGTGTATCCTATGTAAAGGCCAGCGCCGCATACGCTCAAGCCTTTGGCGCTAGTAGGGCCTTTAATGGCTCAATGCCTAAAGAATACAAACGCAAGAATAGTCTTATTAGAAGAAACTTAAGTATAACAAAAGCGAGTAACGAATAATGATACACAAAATTAAACGAGCGTACACCTTAAGCCCTCAAGCAGATGAAAACGCTAAAATCACAATGGCTAAGGCATATCACGCGGCATTAGTTAAACGGGTAGCCTTAAGCTCAACTAAAGCGAGTAAGCCATAATGATAACCCCTAACACTAAAGGCACTAAGACACTAGCGCAAGAGCTTCAACCAAGCCCTCCAGTAGCCCGTAAACTTAGGCGTACTACTAGGGCAGATATTATTGTAAACACCTTAGGCGGCTTATTTGGAGCCTTGGCGGTGGTTGCTTGCGTTGTCGTAGCATTTGAGGGGAGCTTGGGGTTATGATTTTATTTACAGGTTACAAAAGCAAAAAAGAATTAAAGGCTAGTATTGGCGAGCCTTTAAAATATCAGGATACGGGTATGTTTGGTTATGACTATGTAAGCAATGGAACCATAGTGGGCGCTCATAGGCCGTTAGTTACAGGCCTTAAAGGACGCGAGTTTTTCGCTAGCGTAACAATGGCTAACAATATAATTGTAGGTGTGAAGTAAAATGAAAACTAAAATAACGTACACTTTGGACGAGCAAGAGTTATACAGGCAGCTACTAGAACTTAACTATTCTCAACCTTATATAACGCTTAACGACATAACAAAGGCAACGCGCCTTGTACGCCCCAAATTAATGCCTTTACTGGACGCTTTAGAAACCAAGGGCAAGCTATTGGTAGGCAGTGAAGAGGTCTTAGGCAGCCTTATACGAACCCATACGCCTATAGTTAAAGGCAATAACGCCTATGGCTACCCTAGCGATGAATTTAAGTTCAATGACTGGATGGGCTTTCAGATATGATACAAATAATACAGGATTTACTGTTAATAACTGGTATAATAACTAGCTATACTATTGGCGCTATAGCGATAGTCAGCGTGATATCAACCATAGTGGCATTAGTAGTAGTTTACTTTTCTAAAGATAAAGAGGTGTAACATGAGATGCGCGAGTTGTGATTCAGTTTTAAGTGACCACGAACAAAGCAAGAAGGATAGAGAAACAGGTGTTTTTCTAGATATGTGCAATAAGTGTTTGACATTTAACGCCCATGCAGAATATAATTACTCTATCGACTCAGGCACTATAGACCTTAGCGATATTATAGGAGAAAAATAATGCCTAACTCAAAATTTAGCATTGACCTTTACGTTTTAGACCAGCCAGTATTGACTGAGTTACAAGTCGAATGGGACTATACGCCTCAAGGTGAGATATGTGTTGAAGACTTATACGCATATCGTACAGAGGTAGACAGTAACGGTCATATGAGCTACGATAGACTACCTAGGTGGCTAGAAAGGCTTATAATTAAACATGAAATTGAAGAGTATAGTGAGGAAATTGAAAATAATGTCAATAATTAGTAAATAAAGCTTGACAGGTTCTAGGGTAGTGTGTATACTACCTAAGAACAAGAGGCAATACTTTAAGTTTATATTAATTATAAACTAAAGGGCATAAGGTTTACTTAAGAGTCTAAAGGCACTTAAGTATACTTAAGTAATAGACCTATTTGGTCATAATAGACAATCTAAATTAATAGAGTGAGTATAATATGAGTGTAATTTCAGGTAAGGCAGCGTTTGTTAATTTAACAGAGTTTGAAAGCTATCAGGGCCAGTCTACGGGCAAATACAGTATTGTCGTGACTTTAGATAACCCTAGCGCTGAATTGCTAAAGGGTCAAGGTGTAAAGGTACGTCTATACGAGGAAAGCCACCAGCGTAAGTTTGCTAGTAAGTTTGATACACCTATCTTTGATATCAATAACGACCCGTTTATAGGTACTATTCCTAGGGGTTCTTTGGTCAAAGTACAGTATACTTTAGGTCAGGAGCATCCAGTTCACGGTATCACCCCTTACTTAGACAAGATTCGTGTCGTAGAGCTTGCAGAGTCAGATACAGACGAAGACTTCTAAAGGCACTTAAGTTAACCCCTAGGCCTACTATTCCCCAGTGGCCTAGGGAGCTTATACGGGCTTACAGGAGCTTACAGGAGGTATAAGGATGCAGGATAGAGTAGAGAGTACTTTTGTGAAGCATGGGCCTTGCGGCTCATGTGGCTCACGAGACGCTAACGCTATATATAGTGACAACCATTCCGTTTGCTTTAGCTGTAACGCTTATAAGCATGGTGACGGTTCAATAGTTCAACCTAGCAAGACTAGAGCGAGGCCTTTAGAAATGACAGGCACAATAGCAGCAATACAAGACCGTAGACTAAGCATGGACACATGTAAGAGGTATGGTGTAACAGTAGAACAAGGGCCAGATGGTAGCATTATTAAACATCACTACCCTTACCATAACCAAGAGGGCACACAAGTATTAGGAACTAAGGTTCGCAATGTAGCCACCAAAGACTTCTACGCTACAGGCAACCTAGGCGAGGCTGGTTTGTTTGGTCAGCAAGCTTTTGCAGAAGGTGGTAAATACATAACTATAACTGAGGGTGAAATAGACGCTATGGCAGCGTTTGAAATGAATGGTGGCTTCCCTGCCGTTAGTATTAGGTCAGGAGCCAATAGTGCAGTTAAGGACATTAAAGCCAGCCTAGAGTATCTAGAGACGTTTACTAACGTGGTTATATGCTTTGACAATGATGAGGCAGGCATTAAGGCAGCAGCAGCCGTTCTACCGCTCTTTTCACCACGTAAGGCTAAGGTATGCACCCTACCCCTTAAAGACGCTGGTGACATGCTCAAGGCCAATAGAGTACGTGAGTACACCAAATGCTGGTGGGACGCTAAGGCCTTTAAGCCGGAAGGTGTCGTTAGTTTAGGTGATGATGATGTATGGGATAAGTTCTTAAAGCGCGGTACTGAGGAAGTAACGCCACTACCAGCCAGCTTTGGCTCACTTAACGCAATGATGAATGGAGGTATAGCAGCAGGTGAAGTAACAGTAATTGGTGCCCTAACGTCCATAGGCAAGTCTACAATGGTTTATAACCTAGTTCACGGGATGTACGCAGAGAGCGCTAAGAAGATAGGTTGTGTGTTCCTAGAGGCCGATGTAGGCGAGACAGTAGAAAAGTTACTATCCGTTTATATGGGCACTAATATTGCCGATGTAGCTAGTGAGGATAGAGACTATAACCTCTACCATGAAAAGTACGATGAAATGGCAAAGAGTGACAAGCTGCATATCCTAGACCACCAAGGTGCATTAGAAGCAGATGAATTGTTCGCTAAGATGCAATACCTAGTCAAAGGTTTAGACTGTGACATTATCATTTTAGACCCGTTACAAGCGGCAGTAACCAGTAACGATAACGGTATCATTGATGCCTTTATGGACAAGTGTCTTAAGCTAGCTAAGAATACAGGTGTAAGCATTATCATTGTTAGTCACATGCGTAAGCCTAATGCTAAAAACGCACATGACGTAGGTGAATATGACCTTAAGGGCTCAGGTAGTATAAACCAGATAGCCTTTAATACAATACTATTGTCTCGTGACAAAATGACCGACGACGACTACGCTAGAAACTGTACTCAGGTTCAGTTAGTTAAATGTAGACGTACAGGCCGCACAGGTGTCGCTGGCTGGCTTTACTACGAAAGCAACACCAGTAGGCTAGTAGCTACTCAAGCACCCGAGGTGCAAGCAGCAAATCAACATGAGGACTTTTAGAGATAGGTAACTTATGACAAGACTCATATTTGACATAGAAACCAATGGCCTCGCGCCTACTGTAGTTTGGTGTATCGTTACCAAAGACGTAGACACTGGTACTATAGTAAAGTACGTGCAAGGCGAGTGGCAAGAGTTTAACAAAGCAATAGCGCAAGCTAAGGAGGTGATAGGGCATAACATTATAGGCTACGATATACCAGCATGTGAGGTTCTTTTAGGTACTGACTTTAGCCAGCCTAAGATAACAGACACTTTAGTTATGTCACGACTAGCTAACCCACAAAGAGAAGCTCATAGCCTTGCATATTGGGGCGAGCAGTTAGGTTACCCAAAAGGAGAATATAGTGATTGGACTTGTTATACGCCGGAAATGGTGGAGTATTGTATACAGGATGTATCAGTTAATGAACAGGTGTACATTAGACTATTATCCGAGCTTGATACTTTTGGAACACAAAGCGTTGAACTTGAGCACGAAGTACAGGATATTATCCAAAAGCAAGTACGAAACGGATGGTTATTAGACCAACCTAAAGCAAGAGATTTAGTAGCACAACTTAAAGAGAAATCATATGACCTTGAAGAAATTGTCCAACAAGTATTTTTACCTTTACCTACGTACATTAAGGAAATTGTTCCCAAGCTTAAAAAAGACCAAACCTACAGCATCGTCGGACTCAAGTTCTTAGGCGACAATTGGGAGCAAGTCGCAGGGCCATTTAGCCGTATTGACTGGCCTGTGTTCAACCTTGGTTCACGGCAGCAGATAGGGCGCTACCTAAAGCACTTCGGATGGAAGCCTAAAGTATTTACAGAGACAGGCCACGCCATAGTTTCTGAGGACATTCTAAAGAATGTCAAAGGCATACCGGAAGCCGAGCTTATAGCTTCTTACTTATTAGTAGGCAAGCGTATAGCACAGGTAAGTAGCTGGTTAGAAGCTGTAGAAGCTGACGGTAGGGTAAGAGGTTACGTTAATACTAATGGAGCTGTTACAGGCCGCATGACGCACAGTAAGCCTAACTTAGCTCAAGTGCCCAGTGCTAGCAGTTTGTACGGCCCTGAGTGTCGTGGGTGTTGGATTGTTGCCGAGGGTTACAAGTTAGTAGGTATAGACGCTAGTGGACTTGAGTTGCGTATGTTAGCTCATTACATGAATGACGCTGCTTATACTAACGAGATACTTAACGGTGACATCCATACCGCTAACCAAAAGGCGGCAGGTTTAGCTTCTAGAGATATTAGCAAGACTTTCATATATGCTTATTTATATGGCGCAGGTGATGAAAAGATAGGCTCTATTGCTGGAGGTGGCCGTAAGCTAGGCAAACAGCTCAAGGCTAAGTTCTTAGCAGGTACGCCAGCACTAGCTAACCTTAAAGATAACGTGGCTCAGTCAGCTTCTAAGGGCTTCGTAACGGCACTGGATGGACGTAAGATATTTATTAGGTCAGAACACGCTGCACTTAATTCTTTACTACAGTCAGCAGGCGCTTTAATTATGAAGCAAGCATTAGTTATCTTAGATAAGTACGCTAAGTTATGGAAGTTAGACTATAAGTTTGTAGGCAACATCCATGACGAGTTTCAGGTAGAGGTACTAGAGAGCCAAGCAGACAGGTTTGGTCAGTTAGCTGCTAGTTGCATAGAGGCAGCAGGCTTGCACTTTAATCTTAGGTGCCCGTTAGCAGGTGAATATAACATTGGGGATAACTGGTATGATACACACTGACATAATAGCGAGAGTAAAGACTAAACTATGGGAAGAGGAAGGTGAATTATGGTATAGACATACAGACGGGAAAAGACGTAAGTATAAAAGCAGACCTAAGACAAACAATGGACGTATGTTTGTAAATGGTAAGTACATATCACGGACGCACCCATTGTATAAAGCTGGTAGGTACAAATCATTCAATGACGCAGCCTTTAGCTCGTTTACCAATTACAAGCGAGTTAACAAAGGCGAGGTATACATTATAGTTAATGAGGCATGGCCTGAGTGGGTTAAGGTAGGTAAAGCTGTTAGTTCGTTAGACAGGTTAGCTAGCTACCAGACAAGCGCCCCTTTACGAGACTACAAACTGTTTTGCGCTGTACCTGTTGACAATAGGCATGAGTTTGAAGTTGATTGCCATGCAGCCTTAAAGAGCGCAGGACTAGACTTTAAAAATGAGTGGTTTAAGACTACACCTCAGAAAGCTAAAGAAATAATGGAGAAAGCTTATGAAGAAAGGTAAACCTTTTGATAAATGCTTTGTAGATGCTGACAGCTTAATATACCGTATTGCACTTAAGACTGATATAGGCCTAAGTAAAGCTATGGACTACTACGATAAAGCTATTGAAGATATTGAGTGGGCTACTATAGCTGGAGAAACCAAAGTAGCACTCAAGGGTGATGGTAACTTTAGGTATGGTATCGCAGACGACTATAAGGCAAGACGTAAAGTTGACCCCGAAGCAGGTGACCCGAATCCTGTTCTAACAGAGAGGCGTAAAGAGCTTAACGAATATGCTTATAGCCTTGGGCACTTCCAGTCAGACAATTGTGAAGCCGATGATGTAGTTAGTATCTGGGCACAAGAGGCTATGGATGCTAATGAGAATTATGTAATAGCTCATATAGATAAAGACATTGACATGGTAGAAGGTTGGCATTACAACTTCACCAAAGATTCTCTATACTATGTGGATGAAGCACAAGGCTGGTACAACATGTGCAAGCAAATGCTTACAGGAGACTCTACTGATAACATCCAAGGCTTAGTGGGCATCGGCCCTAAGAAAGCAGAGAAGCTGCTAGAGGATGTACCTAGAGACAGTATGCTAGCTAAGGTGCAAGAGGTGTGGCAAGAGGCTCACCCTGAGGACTGGCACGATAGGCTAGAAGTATGCTGGAACCTACTGTATATGCGTAGGACTTGGGACGGTTTTCGTAGGTTAACCATTGAGGATACCTTAGATGCTAAAGTTTAGATCAGGGCTAGAGAGCGCCTTTAGTGAAGCGGTAGGAACCAAAGACTTTGACTATGAACCATACAGGCTACCTTATGTAATTAATAAGAAATATGTACCTGATTTTATTGACAAACGTACAGGTGCTATGGTAGAATGTAAGGGCTTCTTTCGGGTAGGAGATACCCAGAAGTATAAGGCAATACGTGACGAAATAGATAGACCTCTTATCTTTGTTTTCTCTGACTCACGTAAGCGCCTTAGGAAAGGTTCTAAAATGAACCTAGGCGAGTGGTGCGATAAAGAAGGTTTTGAGCATTTCACTATGAAAACAGTTGACAAGCTATTGGAGCATTTGCAATGTCTAGCACCTTTGAAGAAATAAGAGAGCAAATACTTAACAACTATGATGTAGACTTCTTGTGTGAGTTGCTAGGTATTACAAGTGAATCCTTAGTTGACCGCTATGAAGACCAGATAATGAAAAACTTAGAACTGTTTGAAGAGGATACAAAAGATGAAGCCTAAGGACTGGTTAGTTATTAAAGAAGAGTGGGTAGAAGGTAACAAAGAAGACAATGGTTTTGAAATGAATACTATAGTCTTCTGTGGGACATTAGATGAATGTGTAGTTAAGGTAGAAAATGAGGATGATTCTAGTGTTTTTGACTATGAAGGTAATAGGACAATACACTACTACGTGCATAAAGACGAAGCAAAGTTAAGAGGGTATACAAAAGATGACTGATGCACTTAAAGACCAAGTAGGCGGCAACCACTACACTGGTATGAAGCAGCAACCGCTAGAGAAAACCTTTAGCACCTATGGCTACGAAGGTGTCAAACATGCTATCTATACTAAGGTAGACAAGTATCTGACTAGAGATAAGGGTACTGACAGGCAAGACTTGGAGAAAGCTATACACTGCTTACAGTTGCAGTTAGAGTTTTTCGATAAGAACTCCGAAGACCGCTTTAACCTTAACCCTAACTTCTTTAGCAAGCAGCCAATAGACGGTAATAAATAATGACTCAACTTATGAAAATGCTGACAGCACATGAGGGTGTAGAGACTCACGCTTACCAGTGTACAGCTAACAAGACCACAATAGGAGTAGGGCGAAACATTGACCCTGATGGTGGCCTAGGGCTGAGTAAGCGAGAAATACAGTTCTTACTAGCCAATGACATTGAGCGTGTTGAAGACGAGTTGTACAAGAGTCACCCTTGGGTTATGCGTATTGGATGTGTGCGCTTAGATGCTATGATAAACATTTGTTTTAACTTAGGCTTACCTAGGTTCAATAAGTTTGTCAAAGCTATCTCAGCAGGGCAGAACGGAGACTGGGATAAGTCAGCCAATGAGTTCTTAGATAGCAAGTGGGCATCTCAGGTAGGCAATAGGGCCATAGAGGTTACGGAAATGATTCGTACAGGCGCTTACCAAAAGGAATACTAAAGTTATCCTACAGGTAAATATAAGGAGTTCTTTACATGAAATTTGCACCAGCGTTAACTGTAGTATTTATAGTTTTAAAACTAACTAATTACATAGAGTGGTCTTGGTGGTTAGTCTTAGCGCCTATACCAGTAAGCATTGTAGCGTTGTTTTTTACTTTACTTCTTATAGAATTGTCTAAGCAGGCTAGGGGTAAACGCGGCATAAAACGGTATGACGATAATTGAACATATAGCTATGAGGAGCATTTAAAATGAAAGCAGAATACATAAGTCACATGGGTGACGACCTTACTGTAGTTAATGCTGCTAGGGTATCCTTTGATAAGGAAAGTGAAGAGGTAAGCTTTGGTGATAGGAAGCTAATTAAGTATCTCGCTGACCACGGGCATTGGACACCATTCTCACACCCTCAGATAACCATGCGATACACAGTGCCTATCTTTATAGCACGACAAGAGTTTAAACATATCGTAGGCTTTACACGTAATGAGGTGAGTCGTAGGTATGTTGATAACGAACCTGAGTTCTTTACTCCAGAAGTGTGGAGGGCTAGGCCGGAAGGTAGCGTTAAGCAAGGTAGCGGTGGAGAAGTTGAAGACTGGGAGTATGTTGAAGAGGCTTATGAGATATGTGTAGAAATAGCTCACATAGGTTATCAGAAATTACTAGACTTAGGAGTAGCACCAGAGCAAGCCCGTATGGTCTTACCTCAGTCTATGTACACCTCATACTACATAACAGGCTCACTATCAGCCTTTGCACGTATGGTTAAACAGCGAAGCGACCCACACGCTCAAGTAGAAATACAAGAGTTAGCTGGTATGGTAGACAAAGTAATTAGACCTTTGTATCCTATATCATGGAAAGAATTAACAGGAGAGTAGTAAATGAAAGGTCAGATAAGAGGTTTAGCTTTAGAGCTTTTACGTCAAGAGTGTGTTTCAGACTTAGATGCTGTAGGAGAAGCACCTGAGAGCCTAGAGGCTGTAAAGAAAGCAGAGACTTCTTGTGGGGCTTACGATAAAGCATTACATAACAAAGGGGTAACTAATGATACTTAAGTTTAGTACGGCAGGTTGTAGTCCATGTTACGCCTTAGGTCTAGTATTGGATAGCATGATGGTGGAATATACAGATGTAGACATAAGTGAGAAGGTTTCTATGGCTATTGAGTATAGAGTAATGAGCGTACCAACCTTAGTTAACACTGAGACAGGCGCTAGACTCGTAGGGTTTAATGATAAGAAAATACTAGAGGAATGGTTGAATGACAATCAAGGTTAATTACACACGCAACGAATTACTATCTGACCAAGCCTTTACGCTACTATCAGACTATTACTGCCGTGAGGGTGAAGACCCCCAAGACGCTTATGCAAGAGCAGCTACAGCCTTTTGTAAAGCAGACACAGACTTAGCTCAACGAATCTATGACTACGCCAGCAAAGGTTGGTTTATGTTTAGTTCGCCTATCCTATCTAACGCCCCTAAGGAGGGGGAGAAAATAAATGGACTACCTATTAGTTGTTTCCTTACTTATGTGCCTGATTCCTTGGATGGTCTTATCGGACATAGCACCGAGCTTAGGTGGCTCTCAGTTAAAGGTGGTGGAGTGGGTGGTCATTGGTCTGACGTTCGCAGCGTTAGTGATGTGGCTCCTTCACCAATACCTTTCCTAAAGACTGTTGATAGTGATATGACAGCGTACAGGCAAGGTAAGACTCGTAAGGGTTCTTATGCAGCTTACATGGACATTAGCCACCCTGACATAGTAGAGTTCATTAACATACGTGTACCCACAGGTGGCGACCCCAACCGTAAGGCTTTTAACTTACATAACGCTGTCAACCTAACAGATGCCTTTATGGATACTGTACAAGCTGGTGGCCTTTGGGACTTAATTGACCCTGACGATAAGACTGTACGTGACACTATACCAGCGCGTGAGTTATGGGAGCGTCTAATTGAGACTCGCTTTAGAACAGGCGAACCTTACTTAAACTTTATTGATGAAGCTAATAGATTCTTACCTGCTTCCATGAAAGAGAAAGGTCTTAAGATTCACGGGTCTAACCTATGTAATGAGATTCACTTGCCTACGTCAGAAGATAGAACAGCAGTGTGTTGTTTGTCTAGTGTTAACCTAGAGCATTATAATGAGTGGAAAGATACCACTATGGTAGCTGACTTAATAACTATGTTAGATAATGTTATTAGCTTCTTTTGCTTCCATGCGCCCAAGGAGCTACGTAGAGCTATCTACAGTGCCACACAAGAGCGCTCACTAGGACTAGGGGCAATGGGGTTCCATAGTGCCTTACAACGCTTAGGTGTACCGTGGGAGTCTCCTATGGCTGCTTCATTGAATACGGAGATGTTTACACACATTAAGGCACAAGCAAGAGCTGCCTCAGTGTACTTAGCAGAAGAGCGTGGGGCTTGCCCTGATGTAGCTGGAGTTCGTAACTCACACTTACTAGCTATAGCGCCTAATGCTAACAGTAGTATCATTGCTGGTTGTAGTGCAAGCATTGAGCCTTTGAAGTCTAATGCCTTTACGCATCGCACTAGAGTAGGTGCACATTTAGTTGAAAATAAATATCTAGCTAAGGTATTAAAAGGTTACAATAGTGACCCTGTATGGCTAGCGGCTCAATGGAAGTCTATACTCTTACATGAGGGTAGCGTACAGCACCTAGACTTTATGGAGGACTGGGATAAGCAAGTATTTAAAACTGCCTTTGAGCTAGACCAAAGATGGGTTATAGACCATGCAGCAGGTAGACAGCCTTACATTTGCCAAGGGCAGAGTGTTAACCTATTCTTTCCCTCAGGTACAGATAAGGCCTATGTAAATGAAGTACACCTAAGAGCCTTTAATAAGAAGCTCAAAGGTTTGTATTACCTACGAACTAGCGCAAGCTCTAAAGCCGACACAGTAAGCCTAAAGCCTACACGTGTTGCACTTAAGGACTTTGCTAGTAACCAAGATGATTCAGAATGTTTAAGTTGCCAAGGATAGAAGAGATATGAGTTTATTAACAGCGTCAGCAGCATACAAGCCCTTTAATTACTCCAGCTTTGTAACACAAGCTATTGAGCATGACAAGTTACACTGGGGAGAATGGGAGTGTGACTTACAAGAAGACGTTACACAATGGAAGTCAGGTAAGATAAGCGCACCTGAGAAGAACTTTATTACTCAGATACTTAGGTTGTTCACACAGTCCGATGTTATCGTAGGTGGCTCTTATGTGGACGTATTCTTACCACGTATTAAGAACAATGAAGCTCGTATGATGATGTTGTCCTTTGCACAGCGAGAGACTATCCATATGCGCTCCTACGCTTTGCTTAACGATACCTTAGGTTTCCCTGAGGCTGAGTATACAGCGTTTCTTGAGTATGATGCTATGGCTGAGAAGCTAGAGTTTATGCAGACCTTTGACCCCGACACTAAGCAAGGGTTAGCTAAGGCACTAGCACAGACTGTATGTAACGAAGGTATGAGCTTGTTTAGTGCCTTTGTAATGCTACTCAACTTCCAACGCTTTGGCAAGCTTAAGGGCATGTGTGAAATTGTAGAGTGGAGTATTCGTGACGAAACTATTCACGTTGCAGGTATGACTGAGTTGTTCCGTGTGTTTATCGCTGAGAATCCTGAGGTTGTTACAGATGAATTTAAACTATCTATCTACGAGATGTACCGCACTGCTGTTGAGCTTGAAGATAAAGTTATTGATTTGGCATTTGAAATGGGAGGTGTGGAAGGTCTTACTGCGAGTGAAGTTAAAGAGTACATTAGGTACATTGCGGATAGACGACTAACTAACTTAGGTCTTAAGCCTAATTGGGAAATTGAAGAAAACCCCTTACCTTGGTTGGACTGGGTACTCAATGGCGATAGCTTCAAAAACTTCTTTGAGGGTCGTGTGACTGACTATAGTGCTGACGGTATGTCCGGCACTTCATGGGGGTGGTAGTATGAAAGTTAACTTAGTTCTTACGGACGGTCAGAAAGAAGAAATTACAGTTAAATTCTTAGAGCAGCTACATAGCGACTTGAGTAGTGAACTTAGGGCGCACGACTTAGACCCTTACCTTGACCAACGTGACTTAATTGACGTTACAAGGTCAGCAGTAGCTATTGAAATTATAATGAAAGACTTACTGTTTGAAGAAGACTACTTAAAGTGGAAGGTACGCCACGGTATTGAAATGGCTATCTAAACTTTAGACACAAAAAAGCCCTACTTAAGTTTCCTTAGGTAGGGCTTTTTATTGCCTATGGTTTACTCTTCTTCTTCTTCGCCCGAATCCCAAAGAGCATTACCTAGTAACATAGACTCACCAGCCATTTTAGGTACTTGTAGGGCCGTGTCTAACCTAGAAGGTCTAGCGTCCGTATACTCTCTAATAGTCTCGTCACTTACCCTTCCTGTCTGCCCCTTGTCTAAAGTTATCTTACCTTTTTTATCGCCTGTCTTATCTGCTACAGCACGTAGGTCTGAATAGATTGGAGGACTTATTGTAAGCTCTCTGTTAGGCAACGCCCTTCCTAACACTTTACCCAGTACAGGCACTTTCTCCAAGAAATCATGTTGGTCTGACATAAATGACATAGCTTTGCGGTTAGGCATTATCTTAGTCATAACATTAATACCTCCCTCCACTACAGCACTACCTACCTGTGAAGACGTAAGCCATAGACCTCTCTCTTGTACCTCTTCTAAGGTTTTAGTTATCATACCAACACCTTTGATAGGGTTAGCTTTCATATGTAGGAATAAAGCCACTGGGTCGTCAGTACCTAGCTCAGTGTATAGGTCTTTTACCCTCTTGTGTGCTTTGTTCTTCATAGCTATAGCGTCACTGCCATGATTCCCACCAACACCTGTGTTCCTTTTAACAACTAGCTTATCTCCTGAGTTAGGGTCAATACCCCATAGCTTAGTAGCCGACTCAAACACAAACCCTAATTCTTCATCGGATACTTCTAAAGCTTTCTTGGACTTGGGCCCCCGTGAACCTGTAGAGGTAATAGTGCTTTTTTGTTGCTTTGCAGAGTTAATATAGTTTTGCTTTGTTAGTTGCTGCATACCACCATAGGATACAGACTCAATAACATTGTTAAGCACATCAGCTACCTTACCCTTACGTCCTGTTTGTGCAGTGATGTATTTATTATAGTTTATCTGAGCTACTGCTTTTTCTTTATGCCTATTAGCCTTACCTGTATTTCCTTTAGACCTTTCTAAGTAAGCTAAAGCCATTTCATCTTTAACTGTCTTTTGAGATACACTATTAATACCATGCTTATCATAGAGCGCCCTAGAGCTAGGACTAAAAGCCGCCACTAGCCCACCCTTGATACCGCTAGACGCCCAATCCGATAGACCCGTAAGTTTCTGAGCTAGAGCAAAAGCTTCTTTTTCAGTCTTGACCCCTTTTACGCCATAGTTAAGAAGTTTCTTTGTCAAGGAATTAAAGTTATCGGGCATATCCTTAAGGTTTTTAATCTCAGGCGCATAGTGGTTAGGTATGTAATTCTTAGCAGAGGCTATAGCCCTTTGTACTGGAGCTAATAAAGCACTAGGCAGCCCTAGCTCTAATGCTCCTACACCAGCAGCTAGGTTCTTAGCTATACGAGGGTTAGCCTTTAGATACGCAAGTCCGTCTTGGCCTAGCTCTGTCTCAAGAGCCTTTTGCATACCATACTCCATACCTTCATCTAAGAGGTCAGTAGCAGCGTCAGGGGTAACCATTTGGAAAGCTCCAGCAGCTATGCTACCTAAACCCTCCCCTCCCCTGCCTATCTCTCTTCCAATGTACTCGGCAGTAGTTATCTCCCCTTGATTCAGTCTTTTACTGTCTTCTTGGGACTCTTCATCTAAGCCCCCAAAGTCTGCCGCAAGTTTAGCCCATTCCTCTTGGGCTTCATCATACAAACTTTTAGCCATATCGCCTAGTAATCTCATAGTTTTTCCTAGTTATTAGCCGCAGCTTTCAAAGGTGGACGCTCTCTTTCGTCTTCCATTTCTTGTAATACAGATAATAAAATAACTCTGTCAGCCTTAAGTTGCTCTACCATTTCCCTACTCTTACTAGCTTTAATAGCCTTAGCTGTAGCTGTGAGCATTTCCCCTATACCCTTACGAGTAGCAGGAGCCTTAAGCATACGATAGCCCAATACTCCTGCACCTACACCTGCTAAAGCGCCTGTTGCGTAAGCAGCAAAACCCGATGTTACAAAGGAACCTGCGGCATTAGCCGTGGCAGCAAGAGCCAAAGGTGTGGTAGGCACATTAAGCTTTGTTGTGCGCCTAAGGTTTTGCCATTGTCTACCTATAGCATTACGAGCCTCAATTTTAGATTTATCCATAGTAACGTCCCATGCTTTATACATGATGTGTTGCTTACGTAATAGTCCTTTAACATCTACAGAAGGAACAGCAGCGTCTACAGTGTCGTTTAACATGTTACGTATTGCACTAACAGCTACTTTCTTACTGTTAACGTAGTCAGCTTCCATACGCTCAGGTTGATGCTTTTGAATGTACCTATCAAGCTTCTTACGTGCATCCAGCAAACCTAAGGTAGTTCCGTCTGACTCTTTAATAAACTTAACAGCAGTAGACATTAAATCATCAGCAAACTTAGGTGTTCCTCCAGCTAACGAAAAGCCTGTCTCACCTTTCAACGCTGTAGCTCTTGTTTCCAAAGCACCAGCAAGAGCCTTTATGTCTACCTTAGGGTTGCCTGCGTTTTTAATACGAGTTGTAAGCCTTTGGGCTGTTGCTGTTATTTCAGTGTATATAGTATTACGACTGTCAGTAAAGTTACCACTGGGCTTAAGGTTAGGAACTAAGGATGTTACGTCAATCATTTCAACATCAAATGGCCCTTTAACAGGTTCTATAGTATTGAAAAGACCTCTTGTTTCAGTAGGCATACCGTTAGGTGCATTTTCTGCGCTTTCGGGGTGTAAAGGTTTTAACATTTCCCATACACTTTCCTTCTTGTTCTCTATGCCAGCTTTTCTACCTGAGTCTAAAGACTTACGGCCTATATTGTTTAATGTAGAAGTGACAGGTAAAGCCTTAGAAGCTGGCGCACCTATAGCCGCTATATCAAAGGCTGCTCTTAGTTGCCTGTCTTCTGCTGGATTCTCTTTAGCCCAACCTAGGTATTTGCCATAACTTTCTGAGGCTAACCCAAGTGCTTTCTGTACCCAAGGTGTTTGACCTACGTTATAAGCAAGAGTTTTAAAAGTCTCTACCGTAGGTTTCTCAATAGCATCCGGAGTTATGTTACTTAACAGTTGACCTACAGAAGTAGCACCTGTACCTATCATACTTATAGCAGGTTTAATAAGAGTATCAGCAGCTTGATAAGCAGCAAACTGTTGTGGATTCTGAGGTCTAGTATCTTCGGAAGGGCCAGAGCTAAAAGGGTTCTGACCAGCTTGTGCTTTTTCCTGTACCACTTGACCCATATCAGCCATGTTCTGTCTATTAGCTTCCCCTGCGGCTGAAACAGCTCCCATCACACCTGAGGAAAACTGAGAGCCTATGTCGCTAAAAGGAGTCTGCTGTGGCGTGTAGCTAGTAGCCGCTTCCTTTTCTGCTGCTTGAGAAGTTTCTTTAAGACCGTCTAAGTAAGTAGCCCACTCATTAACAGCAGCATTATCACCAGCCGCGTGTGCGCCCCTAAGGGCACTTAAAGCTTGTTGTTCAGTATATTGTGCCATTATGTTACCTTACTTTATATACTTAAGAGCATTAGTTGATAGAGAAGTAGGTGTAGACTGTTGTGAGCTATAGTCAGGTACAGGAATATAGAAGTTCTTGGCTTTTTCCCAAGGAACACCGTTCTTACCACCTATGTCACCTAAACGGTCAATAATGCTATTGTGATTCTCTATTAAGCTAAAGTAACCTTCACGCTCAATGCGTAACAAGTTAGACATAGCTCCTTCATCCATAGTTATCTCACCACCGACAATCTGTCTTGCGTACTCTCGGTCAGCATCAGATAGACCAGTACCAGAACCAAAGGCTTTAATTACGTTAGCTACCGCAAGTCCTCGGTGAGCTAAGTAAGTTTCAGTGTTTGACACAATACCTTCAATTTCATCAGAAGCTACACCAGCAGCAATAAGAGCTTTACCAGCCTGTAGTTTAAAGTTACCTGCAAATCCAGAAACAATACCTTCGTTAAAGATTTGTGAGGAAGTGTTATTAACCTCTAAAGCCATTACAGCATCATTAGCTTTTTCACTATAAGTGGCATAATTCTGTACTTCTGTTCCTATCATTGCTGTTGTTATTTGGTCTAACTGGTTAACTTCTTCCGTTAACTGAGGTGCCATAGACAACGAAAGTTCACTAGGGAATACCCAACTCATTGAAGGTCTATCCCATACCTTACCACCTTTGTCAACACGGAAAGGTTTAGCAACACCAGAAGAGTCTTTAAAGAATTTTATAGTAGCTTCCTTACCCTCTATAGTAGCCAAGAACATAGAGTCAGACATGGTGTCATGCTTACCAGTAGCTATTTCTCTAATCATTGCAGCACTAGCACCATTTGTTATGGCTAATGAAATACGACCCTTACGACCTCCTGTCTGAATTATAGATAGTGTCTCTTGGTCTCGTATTGCTTTGGCTGCTTCTTTTAGATCACCTCCATTTTCTACCATACTAGCAGTGCTGCTAAGACCTAAGTTTGTAGCTTGAGTTACTAAAGATTCTCGTAAAGCTTGCTCTTTAACTTGCTCGGCTGCCAAAGCTTCTTTAGCTCTTTTTTCTTTTAGACCTTCTTTGCCTAAGTTTATTAACTCGCCACCTCTATCTACATAGCCTAGTTTAATAAGCTCGTTACCCATAGTCAAATTACTTTCAGGGGTTCCTTGAGTAAGCTCCATTCCATATTTAGCTTGATACTCTTTTTGTTGTGCATTTTTAGCTTCAAGTGCTTGACGCTCCGTATCAGCACCTCCAGCATTGTCGCCTAAGGCACGACCTAAGATACTACCGAACATACTGCCCATACGTGCCCGTTGTGGGTCACGCGCTCCTTGGGCAGCCTGATTCATTAGTTGTTGTTGCATATCCTGCTGTCGTTTGCTACGTTGCGCTAGTAGCTCGTCAACCGTAATGCCCTGTGTAAATAAACCTTGATAAGACATAATTATTTCTCTTTGTTTCTTTTATCTAAACCAGCTACCAATGTTAGCAGCACCACCAGCAGTACCAGCGTAAGCACTAAAGGCTCCACCTGCTAAGTTAAGCAAGTCATTAGGTTGGTAATTATCTCTATTAGCTTGAGCTTGTCCAGTTATTAGACTAATTCTATTACGTTCTGTATCCAGCTCATAGTTCTGAGCAGCAACATCACGCTGTAGGTTGTAGTTACGGTTGCCAGTAAGCATACCCATTTCATAGTCTTGTAGCTGTTGTTGACCAGCCATAGCCATTTTCTGTTGATTCAAGCCATAGTCTTGGTACTGTTGTTGCTGAGCAAGTCCATAGTTCTGCTGATTGAAACCATAGTCCTGACGTTGCTGTTGTTGTGCTAAGCCAAAGTTCTGCTGATTAAAACCATAGTCCTGTAGCTGCTGCTGTTGAGCAAGTCCATAGTTTTGCTGAGATACACCATAGTCCTGTAGCTGCTGCTGTGTAGCTAAGTCCATCTTCTGTTGGTTAAGACCGTAGTCCTGCATCTGTTGCTGCTGCTGTAGACCATAGTTCTGATTCTGGCCTTGAGTAGCTAACGCTAAGTTATCAGCTTGACCTAAGGTGTCTAGAGCTAAGCGGCTAGTGTTGAGACCATAGTTCTGAGTATTACTTAAGTTAGCTAATGATTGATTCTCACGTTGCGATAACTCAGCTAGGCTCTGACCTCTATCAGCTAGACCATAGTTCTGTTGTTGACCTTGAGCATCTAAGGCTAGACGACCTTTGTTAATGTCATAGTCTCTACTACTATTAAGTTCAGCTAGGTTCTGTCCTCGACCAGCCATACCGTAGTTCTGACTATTACTAAGTTCAGCTAGGCTTTGAGATCTGTTAGAGAGCATATAGTCGCGCTCTTGACCTTGGGAAGCTAAGTTAAACTGTGCTGAGTTAAGGCCATAGTCCTGAGCTTGGCCTGAGGTGTCTAAAGCTAAGCGACCTTGATTAAGGTTATAGTCCCTGTCTTGTCCTTGGGAAGCTAAGTTAAACTGTGCTGAGTTAAGACCATAGTCCTGTGCTTGTCCTGAGGTGTCTAAAGCTAAACGACCTTGGTTGAGACTAAAATCTCTATCTTGACCTTGAGAAGCTAAGTTGAACTGTGCTGAGTTAAGACCATAGTCCTGAGCTTGGCCTTGAGTATCCAAAGCTAAGCGTCCTTGGTTGAGTCCAAAGTCCTGACTATTGCTTAATTCAGCAAGATCTTGACTTCGCTGTGCTAATGCAAACTGTTGTTGAGCCATAGCATTGGCTTGATTCTGAGTCTGCTGTGCTAAACCAAAGCGATCCTGAGCTAGGCCATAGTCCTGCATCTGACCTTTCTCGTCTAACCTAAAGCGTTGCTGACCTAAGCCATAAGCCTGATCTTGCGTCTGTTGTGCTAAACCAAAGTTCTGCTGCTGTCCTTGAGAAGCTAAGTTGAATTGTGCTGCATTTAAGCCATAGTCCTGAGACTGTCCTTGTGACGCAAGTCCAAAGTTCTGAGCTTGTGCTTGTGTGTCTAACGCTAGACGAGCCTGTGACATTCTCTGGTCTTGTGCTGCCTGCTGGTTAGCTGATTGTTGCTGTGCAATACCAGCTTCAATCTCAGCGCCTTGGATACCAGCAGATAACATACCTTGACCTGAACCCATAAGGTTAGCGTATTGCTGCTGCTGTGCCTGTTGGTTCTGTGTAAAGCGTTGACTATCTAAACCAGCGACAGCCTGTGCCCTTGCAAAAGCATCATCAGTAGACTGTGAAGCTAAACCAGCAAGTGCTTGGGATTGTGCTTGGTTCATACCAAAGGCATCTGGTTGTACCATTCCACTATCAGCACCAGCGCCTACAGCTTCACCAGACAACCTAAGACCTAGGCGACCTGAGCCAAACATATCTTGCTTAGCTAATGCACGTTGTTGTGCAAAGGCTGGCTCAAGTAATGCTGAACGTTGAGCAAATAAGTCAGAGGCACGTTGGTCAGTATCCATGTTAAAGCTGAGTTGATCTGGAGCCTGTTGTGCATTACCTGCAGCTTGTGTCAACAAACCTTGACCTGAACCAACCAAGTTGCTTAAGCTTGAGTAAGGATCATTAAGTCTAGTAGTAGTACCATCAGCATCAGTAGTAGATGTACCAGTACCTGACCTAAATGTAACTGGCTTAAAGGTTCCTGAGTCTGCTGCACCCTTAGGTATAGACGCACCTGCCACTGGAGTAGATTGTGTGTCTAGCTGCATTGCTTCCGCTATAGGTGCTGTATTACCAGACACCATGTTTTGTAAGGACTCATATGCAGGTGTACCTCGTGGGGCTTGAGCCTGATATGCTTCTGCTGCAGCTATAGGAGCTTGAGCCTGATATGCCTGTGGCTGATAAGGTGTACCCTGAGCAGCTATAGGAGCTTGAAGTCCTCCTCCTTGGGATGCTAAAGCTTGATAAGGTGTACCTTGAGCAGCTATAGGAGCTTGAAGTCTTCCTCCTTGGGATGCTAAAGCTTGATAAGGTGTACCCTGAGCAGCTATAGGAGCTTGAAGCCCTAAAGGAGCTTGAGTAGACTGAGGTGCTTGAGAAACCTGAGGTAATAACATACCCTGTCGTGCTGCTATCTCAAAGGCTGCTGCTTTTGACTGTGGACGTGCTTGAGGTGCTTGAGGTGCTTGAGCATACTGAGGTGCCTGTGCTGCTTGATCATACTGAGGTGCCTGTGGTGACTGAGTAAGCATACCACCTGTGTTACCATACAAATTATCCTCAGGTATAGTAGCTTGAGGTGAGTTCCACGTAGGTGCATACTTATCGTAGGTTGAATCAGTATCTTTAGGTATCGTAGGTGCCCAATCTGGACGTTTTGCAGTTCCTGTAGGTATCGTAGGAGCCCAATCTGGCCTTGCTTGTACACCCTCTAGTGCATTAGCTGGAGCCCAATCTGGCCTAGGGCCGCCTGTTACAGGAGCGGAAGGAGCATAAGGATCTTTAGCTGGTACATTAGAAGCTGCTTTAGCGTCCTCTTGACGTTGCCATTCATCCATGCCTAAGAACTCTTGGTCACGAGCTATGTCGTAAGGAGTCTTAACATAAGCGTTAGGGTCTACATAGTTAGGGTCATAAGGCGCCCATGAAGGGCGTGCAACACTTGGGTCTATCTTAGATAACTCTATTTCACCTAGCTTGGCCTCTTCTGCGCCCTCAACAACTTCACCTGTGTGTGGGTCAACTGAAAATGTAGCCTCACCATCCCCACTTTGAATCTTGTTATCATCAGTGCTTATGTATTTGCCAGAGTTAGGAGGAAACTCTACGCCTCCTGTTTCACCATTACGAGGGTCGCCTCTTGCAGCAGGGTTTTTCTTGAAATAAGCTTCACGCGCCTGTTGAACTGTTTCTTTTACACTCTGGCCTGCTGGTACTCCTGCTTTAACTATTGTTCTATATTCATCAGCAATCTTATCATTCATCCCTAATGAAGTTTGATTCCAAAAGACTTTTGCTGCGCTAGTAAGCATACCGCCTACTGCTGATACAGGGCCACCTGCCTTTACAGTATTTGATACAGTTAGCGCTTTATCATAATTAGCTGGATAGTTAGCACCGCTTGAGCTTTTTGTTGTCTTACCATCACCTGTTCTAGTTTCATTACCTGCGTTAGCTTTTGCTTTATCGTTATTACTTACCGACCATGCTTGCGGCATAATTAAATCTCCTCAGGCCATGTAATTGTGTGTGGGAAACCTTCTTGAGTTGTTATGTCACGTAAGGTAGTCCTGTATGTTGTCATAGCTGAACTCATTGTAACGTCACTGCCTGCTGTCCAGTCTGTAGCTGCTAAGAGCTTGTTACGCTGCTCACGTACGCCTGAGGCTGCTTGTGCGTCTAAACTAGCAAGGTATGTAGCTTCGTTAGTTGCTTTGGTTACTATAGTTCCATCTTCGTCTGTAGTGTCGCTAAAGGCATCCACAAGCTCCCAAGCCTCTACCCAGTTGCCTAGAGAGTCTTGAGTTACACCATTAGAGCGTACAGCTTGTAATGAGGTCTTAGAGGGCTTAGGTGAGCTTAAGACAGGATCAATGTCCAATAGTGTACATACGTCTGAGTCCCATACTCGTGGGAATGAACGGTGCTTATTAGCTTGGCGAATCTCGCCTTGAGTGCTAATAGCTCCTGTGGTTTTATTTCTGTAATTCATAGTTGATAGTCCTATGCGATTGCTAAGTAAATATATGTGCCACTAGACACGTTGATGTTGGTTGCTGAGACTTGGTTAACTCCAAAGCCTGAGCTAACAGGGTCTACTGAGTCATCTGAGGTAACTTCGGCTGCTGTAGTGTTAAGGCTTAGGTGTGGGTCGTTGCCTGCGACTATGCCACGGGTTGTGTCCCACATAAACCAATCACCTGTAGCGTCAGTGCGCTTAATCATGATGAACCTAGCGCCTGCTGCGAAGCCACAGTTGATGGTTTGGCTTGATCCGTTTCCTGTGTAGGAGCCTACTTTACTGACTCCATCTAGTGAGGCGAATAGGTATGCTATGTATGTAGAACCAGAGGCATTTATAGATGTACTGGCGTTGCAAGTGAATAAGGTGTCGGTTGGTGTAGTATTATTCCATGTTGAAGTATTCCCGAAGCCATTAGATAAGTCTAAATATGCTTCTTTATTATTACCAACATCAGCGTGGTAAGCACTCCAATTAGTTACAGCACTACGCCTCTTAACCCAAATCATATCAGGCACTACACCCAAGCTATGGGCCACAGTCCTACCAGCTACACCCGTACCGCTATAAGCTACAACATCAAAGAAGCCTTTTGCTCGTTTCCACAAATACGCCAATTGGTCAGTGCTTACGCTTGTATTATCTGCAGCGCCATTGCTAAAATCCATAGAGTAATTAGTATTTGTCGCTGCATCTGCCGCTGATGTTGTTGGGTCTAGTGGTCGCAAAGTTAGTCTTGGTGTGGTTCTTATGAAGCCATTAGTTTTATTGAGAAACATAAACATATCAGCGGCAAACGGGGATCTGAAAGCTGGAGTTTTACCATCCCCTGTACTACCCTTAGTATCAACAGCAAACACATCAGTAGCACTCTCAGGCTCTACCATCATAGGTGCACGTATGGCCATGTAGATGTAGGTTTTACCAGAACCATTTACTCCGCCATTAGTGCCTGTCATTTGAAAACCTGTCGGAGTTAATGACATACCATAAGCTGTACCTGTTGATTCTGCACTACTCTGGTTAGCAAACAGCGTAGTAGTAGTTCCTGACGCTATACCCCTCATATTATCGTAAATAAACCACTCTTCACCCCCATGGCTGGAGCATTTTAAAAGCACATATTGAGGCTCCCAACCCAAGTCAATTACAGGGCCAGTAGAAGAACCATTACCCGTATAGCTACCACACTTAATCATCTGTTCTTCCGCATCCTCAGAAGAGTTGTCAGCGAATAGGTAGGCTACGTGAGTTTGTCCATTAGAATTAACATCACTGCCATTACCTATAGTAAAGACTGTACTGGTAGGCTCTGTGTCGTTTAATTCATAAACTCTATCTGCTGCCGCATCGGTATCGTTTAGGATAAGGGAGAAATTGGCAGTAAGGGATTTATGATACACCCGCCAAGTAGATACATTACCAGTATCTTTTATTATAATTAATCCGGGTGCTACGCCCAAGTCATGAGAAATCTCAAGCCCTGCAACTCCATTACCCGTATAGGTCACTATGTCAAAGAACTTAGGAGCCTTGCGGAATGTCCATGAGACTATTTCCCTACCCGACTCATTTAGGTCAATACCAGTGCCAGTAGAATAACCGTCACTATTAAAAGATGAGATAGTTCCAGAGCGTGTAACTTCCGCCCCAGTAGTGTTTGAAGATAGCCTTTTATCTAATACTCTCTCTGTGTCAAACAAAGCGTGACCAACTGAAAAACCTCTGTGTTTACCCCACACTAAACCACCTTTACCAGCAAGGTCTATACCGTTAGTAATTGTCTGTACTGAACCAGTACCCGTATACAAATAAGCACTAAAAACATCAGCGACATTAATCGCACCCCCACTAGGGTTAGTCCCTAATAACTTCTTTTCAATAGTCATTAAGCCATACCTATTCCGCTAGCAACACCGTACCATGTAGTACCACCGTCACAGGTTACAAAAGTTAATATATCAATACCTGCTGCCGTTAGTGTAGGTGCAGTAGCTACAGGCCAGTCCACACTTGAGGGCCAAGTCACTGTAGCACTGCCACCATTCGTGAGTATAAGAGTAAAAGCTCCTGCTGTGCCTGAGGCTGGAGGGTTAGCAAAAGTAAGCGTCTGTGAACCTGAGATAGTCTTAGTGTGTACGTTACCTAACTCTAAGTCTACTTCATTAGCAGCCATAGCTACTTTAGTTTCACCGTAGTCTTTAAGCACTGGGCGTTGAATAATGTTGTCTGCAGCTACTACGGTGCCCGATAGAGTACCTCCGGCCTTGGGTAGTGCAGCGTCAGCCGTAGCACCATCGGCAGCAACGTCACGACCATCAAACGTACTGTTAGTGGTAATGGCTCCAGTCATTGCACCACCAGCCTTAGGTAGAGCCTCAAGAGCCACGTTAGCTGTAGTAGTTAACACAGCGTCACGTGTAGCTATATCAACACCGTCAAAGGTGCTATTGGTAGTGATAGCGCCTGTCATAGCCCCGCCTGACTTAGGTAGTGCTGCGTCTGCTGTAACACCGTCCGCTGCTACATCCCTACCATCAAATGTACTGTTAGTAGTGATAGCGCCTGTCATTGCACCACCAGCCTTAGGGAGTAAGCCGGATAAGTCTACATTGCCTACAGCAGTAGCAACAAAGGCAGTAGTAGCTACCTGAGTAGTGTCTGTGCCTGAGCTAGCTGTAACTGCACTGACTACTCCAGTAAACGTAGGTGCAGCTAAGTTAGCTTTGGTAGCTGAGGCCACTGCAATAGCGTCAAACTCTACATTAAACTCAGTACCTTTGATAGTCTTGAGTGGGTTACCTGAGGCTAGGGTATCCTTAGTTGCAAAGTTAGTTGTTTTGGTATAGTTTGACATTTAAAGTACCTTGCCTTGTTTAGCGTATATGGTTAGCCTCTGTAAACTCA
>Ga0209383_1000269_pt1 | contig 37992 bp, 41 predicted proteins | sample CoawatmetaG02DNA_FD_187510 | JGI IMG/M metagenome (GOLD analysis project Ga0209383, IMG submission 187510) | Marine microbial communities from the West Antarctic Peninsula - Coastal water metaG029-DNA (SPAdes) (version 2) | ecosystem: Environmental > Aquatic > Marine > Coastal ... | reverse complement strand
TTATGGTGCGCCACATAGGAGTCGAACCTATAACCCCCAGATTCGAAATCTGGTGCTCTATCCAGTTGAGCTAGCAGCGCATATAGTATTAATATTACATTTTATGGAAAAAAACATTAATTTAATAGTTGAGATAGATGAGAATAATCTTCGACTTGATGTATTTGTCAACAAAAGAGAAAAGTTAATTAGCAGAACTAGAATCAAAAATTTAATTCTAAAAGAAAAATTAAAGTTAAATGATGTAATTGTTAATAGTCCTTCAAAAAAAATATGTACTGGTGATAAAGTAGATCTTCTAATTCCAGAACCAAAAGAAGCATCATTAAAACCTTATGATTTTAAATTAGTAATTGTATATGAAGATAAAGACTTGTTAGTAATTGATAAGCCAGCTGGAATAATCATGCACCCAGGAGCTGGTAATTATGATAAAACAATTGTTAATGCTTTAATGCATTATAATAAAGACTCCTTATCTACAATTGGTGATGAATTAAGACCGGGTATTGTGCACAGGATAGATAAAGACACTTCTGGCTTAATAGTTATTGCAAAAAATAATGAAACACATGAAAACTTATCCATTCAGTTTAGTGAACATACAATTACAAGAGTTTATCAACTTTTAATTTGGGGTAAACTTAGACCGTCATCTGGAAAAATTGATACTTTTATAACTAGGAGTTCAAAGAACAGACAAATGATGGAGGTTAGTATTTCTAAAGGTAAAAGAGCAATAACTAATTACAAAACTATTGAAATTTTTGAAAATGATAAAACACCCACGCTAAGTTTGGTTGAATGTAGATTGGAAACTGGAAGAACGCATCAGATAAGAGTTCACATGACATATATGGGAAATAGCATTATGGGTGATGGTAAATATAAAAAGAAATATAAGAAACTTAAAAATATCGATACTAGTTTGGAAAGCTTAATTTATAAATTAGATAGACAATTTCTTCACGCTCAAACACTGGGTTTTATTCATCCCAAAACTAATGAAGAAATGATTTTTACCTCAATTTTGCCACAAGAACTTGAAAGTATTTTAGAATTACTTAGAAAAACTAGTAAATAAGCTATTGAAATATTACTATATTTCATTAAATAAATATAACTTATGAGTACTGCAATAAATAACTATCTTCCTGCACTTTCAAATGAGGGCGGTCTATCTGCTTATCTTGAACAAATTAAAAAGTTTCCAATGTTGGCAGCAGAAGAAGAATATATGTTAGCAAAAAATTGGAAAACAACAGGAAATGTTAAGGCTGCTGAGAAACTTGTAACTAGTCATCTTAGACTTGTTGCTAAAATTGCGATGGGTTATAGAGGATATGGGCTTCCAGTTAACGAAATGATTTCAGAAGGAAACGTAGGTTTAATGCAAGCAGTTAAAAAATTTGAACCTGAAAAGGGTTTTAGATTAGCAACCTATGCAATGTGGTGGATTAGAGCTTCTATTCAAGAATATATATTAAGATCTTGGAGTTTAGTTAAAATAGGAACAACAACTGCTCAAAAAAAATTATTTTTCAATTTAAAGAAGATTAAAAATCAAATTGCTCCTCAGTCTGAAGGTGATTTAAGACCTGAGCATGTAAATGAAATAGCTAATAAATTAGATGTTAGTGAACATGAAGTTGTTTCGATGAATAGAAGACTTTCTGGTAAAGAGTTTTCTTTAAATGCCCAAGTAGGTGAAGATGGTGATGAGTGGCAAGATTGGTTGGTTGATAAAGAGCTAGATCATGATCTTAAATTTGCACATCAAGAAGAGATGGGACAAAGGCAAGGCCTGTTGAAAGATTCTATAAAGATTCTTAATGAAAGAGAAAGAGAGATTCTATACTCAAGGAGATTAAATGATGAGCCTACAACACTTGAGGATTTAAGTAAAAAATATAAAATTAGTAGAGAAAGAGTTAGACAAATAGAAAATAAAGCATTTGAAAAACTTCAAAAACATATGTTATTATCTGCTAAATCTAAAAATTTACTTCCCGTAAACTAAACCTCAAAAGGGTTTTCTAAAAGAATAGTGTCCTCTCGTTCAGGACTTGTCGAAATACTTGAAACCTTTGTGCCTACAAATTTTTCTAAGGCATAAATATAGTTTTTTGCATTTTCAGGTAAATCCTTAATATTTTTGATCCCCTGGGTAGAGCTTTTCCAGCCAGGAAAAGTTTTATAAATTGGCTTTATCTTTAACTGATCTTCAACTGCTGCAGGAAGATAATCCATTTTTTTCCCATCCAATTCATATTCAATACACATTTTGATTTGATCAAGTTCATCTAAAACATCTAATTTGGTTAATGCAATTCCATCTATTCCAGAAATTTTAATTGTTTGTCTGACTAAAACTCCATCAAACCAACCACATCTTCTTTTTCTACTTGTCACTGTTCCAAATTCTTTTCCTCTTGAGCCTAGTAACTCTCCTGTCTCATCAGTTAATTCAGTAGGAAAAGGACCTTCACCAACCCTAGTTGTATAGGCCTTAGTTATCCCAAGTACATAGTGAATAGAATTTGGTCCACATCCAGTTCCTGTGGCAGCAGCAGATGCAACGGTATTGGACGATGTCACAAAAGGATATGTGCCATGATCAACATCTAATAAAATTCCTTGTGCACCCTCAAACAGTATTCTTTTTTTTTGTTTTTTAAATTCATCAATTCTAAGCCATACAGGTTGAGAAAACTTTAATATTTCTGGAGCAATTTTTAACAAATCTTCTTTTAATTTATCTTTTTCAAAAATTTTTTTACCTAATCCTTTTCTAATTGCATTGTGGTGAAGAAGTACAGTTTCCAGTCTATGATCAAGGTTTGTTTCAGACCTTAAATCCATAACGCGGATAGATCGTCTTCCAACTTTATCTTCATAAGCAGGTCCAATTCCACGTCTTGTAGTACCAATCTTTCCTTTACCTGCCGCATCTTCTCTTATTTCGTCCATTTCTCTGTGAAATGGTAAAATAAGATTGGCAGATTCTGAAATAATAAAATTACCCACATTTACTTCAACACCTTTAGCTTTAATTTCTTCAATTTCTTCTAAAAGAGCCCAAGGATCAACCACAACCCCATTACCAATAATGGATATTTTATTTTTTCTAACAATTCCAGATGGGAGTAGTCTTAGTTTATAAGTAACACCATCGATAACTAATGTGTGTCCAGCGTTATGGCCACCTTGAAAACGAATAACAACATCTGCTTGATCTGATAACCAATCAACTATCTTTCCTTTTCCTTCGTCTCCCCATTGTGAACCAACAACAACTACATTTTTCATTATCTAAATTTTTTATTTATAACTATTGAACTTAAGTGATTTATAGGACCATGACCTTTACCATAATTAAGGTTTGATCTTATGGAATTATTTACATACTTTGTAGCTAGCTCACAAGATTTCTTTAGGGTTTTTCCACATGCAAAAAAAGTAGAAATGGCAGATGACAGTGTACAACCAGTTCCATGTGTATTACTGGTTGTAATTCTTCTATTTTTTATGATCATAATTTCTTTTTTATTAACAAAGATATCGTGCACTAATTTGGAGTCTAGATGACCACCTTTTATAAAAACATTTTTTGCTCCTAAGTTAATCAAGATACTTGCAGCAAAGATCATATCTTCTTTAGTTTTTATTTTCGTTTTAGTTAATATTTCAGCTTCTGGAATATTTGGGGTTATCAAACTAACTTTTTTAATTAATTCATTTTTTAATAGCTCTACTGCTTTGTCATCTATTAGCTTTGCTCCACCCTTAGCAATCATAACAGGATCCAGGATTATTTTCTTAACTTTAATAAAGTCTAATGAACGAATTATAGATTTTATCACCTGAGTAGAATGCAACATTCCAATTTTTATTGCATCAGGTTTAATATCTTTTGAAGTAAATTCTATTTGGTCGGAAATTTTTTTTGGTTCAATAGGTACTATCGATTTGACACCTGTTGTATTTTGAATTGTTACAGCAGTTATTGCAGTCATTGCATATGAACCTAATGCAGTCACAGTTTTAATGTCTGCTTGAATGCCAGCACCTCCAGATGAATCTGATCCTGCAATGATTAATATTTTAGATCTTGGTTTCAATTTATTTAATCTTTTTTAATATAATATTTAAACACTTTTGAAGTAATTTACTATTTTCACTTTCACTCATTACTCTAATTTTAGATTCTGTTCCAGATACTCTAACTAATATTCTTCCTTGTCCTTTCATCAATTTTTCAGCAGTTTTAATAGAATTTTTTATGTCGATATTGTTAATTATACTCTTATCTTTTACTTCAATATTTTCTAAAACTTGTGGAGTTTTTTTAAAAGTACTAAAAAAATTACTAGCTTTTTTTCCTTTTCTTAAAGAAAACAAAACTTCTAACGCAACTAACAAACCATCTCCTGTAGTTGCAAATTTACCCAAAATAATATGTCCTGATTGCTCACCACCTAAGTTAAAATTATTTTTTTGCATCTTTTCTTTTACATATCGATCACCAACATTTGCTCTTATGAATTTTATTTGTTGTGATTTAAAAAAATTTTCTAATCCGTAGTTCGACATTAATGTACCAACAACACCACCTCTCAACATTTTTTTTCTTCTCCATCTAATTGCTAATGCTGCAATTATTTGATCACCGTCAATTATACTTCCTTTTTCGTCACACATAATGATTCTGTCAGCATCGCCATCAAGAGAAATTCCTATGTGTGCTTTATATTTTTTGACTGCTAGTTTAATCTTATTTGGAAAGGTTGAGCCACAGTTTTGGTTAATATTTAAACCATTAGGTTTTATTCCAATGGCAATTACTTTAGCACCTAAAGATTTAAGTAATTCTGGTCCAGCCTTGTATCCAGCACCATTTGCACAATCAATAACTATTCTTAAGCCTCTAAGGTTAAAATCCTTAGGAAAATTTTTTTTTAATATCTTAATGTAATCTTTATTTCCACTTTCTAATCTTTTGACTCGTCCTAATTCTTTTGGTCTTGATAAGTTATTTTCAACTTTTTTATCAATTAAACTTTCTATTTTCTTTTCTATTTTATCAGAAAGTTTTAATCCATCAGGACCAAATAACTTTAGTCCATTATCATAATATGGATTATGAGATGCGGTAATCATAATACCCATATTTGCTTTCATTGATTTTGTTAGCATTGCCAGACCATTTGTTGGTAGAGGTCCCATTGTGTAAACGTGCATTCCAGCTGAGGTAAGTCCTGAAACTAAAGCCGGTTCTAAAGTATAGCCAGATAATCTGGTGTCTTTAGCAATTATGGCAATTTGTTTGTTTTTTTTTTGAGTCTTGAAATACGTTCCTGATGCTAAACCAAATTTGAAAAACATATCTCCATTAATGTTTTTGCTATTTACAAGGCCTCTTATTCCATCGGTTCCAAAATATTTTTTTGTCATTAACTTTTTATCAATTCTTTAAATATCTTAATACTTTGTGTTAATTCATTCACATCATGAATTCTTAAAATTTGAACACCTTGCATCATTGAAAATAATGACGAAGCAATTGTCCCTCCCAGTCTTTCCTTACTATCATTTTTTCCAGATAAATCTTTTATAAATTTTTTCCTAGAAAGTCCAAGTAGTATAGGAAAACCTAGCGTATGAAAAATAGAAATACCCCTAATTAAATTCATATTATGTTTCAAATTTTTTCCAAAACCAATACCTGGATCAATTATAATATTGTTATGTTTTATCCCCTTAGATCTTATAAATTTTATTTTTTGCTCAAAAAAATCATATATGTCTAACAATTCATTTTTATATTTTGGGTTGTTTTGCATATTTTCTGGAATTCCCTGTGAATGCTGGATTACAAAAGGAGATTTATTTTTTCTTAATACATCAATTGTTTTAGAGTCATAACTTAATCCTGAAACATCATTAATTAGTTTAATTCCTATCTTAACTCCTTTGCTCATTATATCTGCTTTTCGCGTATCAATTGATAATGGAATTTTTTTACCTACCTTTCTTATAATTTTTTCAATTCTGCTCCATTCTTCTTTTTCACTTATTGATTTAGATCCTGGTCTTGTAGATTCTCCACCTACATCAACTATATCTGCACCAAATTCAAATAAATTAAATGCATGTTTTAACCCTAGTTTTTTTTTATTAAATTTACCACCATCAGAAAAGCTATCTGGTGTTAGGTTGAGTACTCCCATTATATTTGGAATTTTTTTAAAATTTAAATTTGAAAAATTATTATTTTTTTTGGTTATAATTTTAAGGTCTTGATTAATTTTTTCTCTTTGTGATTTAGGTAATTTTTTTATATCTTTAAGATCAATTATCTTTTTTGAATCTCGTGTGATAATTTCTAGCTGGCTAAATGAAAGTTCTTTATTACCATTTAATGGAAGGTTGTGTTTTTTTTTTACTAACTTTATTGAGGATTTACCATAAGCAAAATTACACACTCTTGTGTAATACTTTTTCATTTTTTTTTAATGAACAATTTTTGGCTTAAGACCCATTGAGCTTAAAGCTGAACCTTTATCTTCATCCTCAACTTTTAAATCTTCTTTATTGCTTGGGTATATATTTTTATTTATTAAATTTTCAATCTCATCACCTGAAAGAGTTTCATAAGTTAAAAGAGCTTTTGCCAACTTATGTAAGTCCTCAATTTTTTCGGTTAAAACTGTTCTTGCTCTTTCGTAGCCTTTATCTACAATTTTTCTAATTTCTGAGTCTACTTTTTTTGAAGTTTCTTCAGACATATTTTGAGTTCTTGCAACAGATCTACCCAAAAATACCTCTTCTTCATTCGAACCATAAGCAACTGGTCCCAACTCTTTACTAAGGCCTGCTTGCATTACCATGGCTCTTGCTCTTTGTGTTGCTTGTTCAATATCACTAGATGCACCAGTTGTAACTTTATCTTCACCAAATATAATCTCTTCTGCTACTCTTCCACCCATAGCTATAGCTAATTGAGCATGAAGCTGTTCTCTTGTTTGAGATATTTGATCTCTCTCAGGAAGCTGCATAACCATCCCTAGGGCTCGACCTCTTGGAATAATTGTTGCTTTATGAATTGGGTGCGCAGCACTCTCATTAATAGTTACTATTGCATGGCCTGCCTCGTGGTAAGCAGTTAAAGTTTTTTCTTCCTCAGTCATAACCATAGATCTTCTTTCTGAACCCATCATTACTTTATCTCTAGCTTCTTCAAATTCAGGTAGAGTTACTATTCTTTTATTTTTTCTTGCAGCAAGTAATGCTGCTTCATTAACTATATTTGCTAAATCTGCCCCTGAAAAACCTGGCGTTCCTCTAGCTACAGTTCTTAAATTTACATCTGGTGCCATTTTTATTTTTTTAACATGCACCTTAAGTATTTTTTCTCTTCCAATTATATCTGGAAGTCCGACTACTACTTGTCTGTCAAATCTGCCTGGTCTCAATAAAGCTGGATCTAGTACATCAGGTCTGTTTGTAGCCGCAATAATTATTACTCCTTCGTTAGTTTCAAAACCATCCATTTCAACTAACAATTGGTTTAAAGTTTGTTCTCTTTCGTCATTCCCACCTCCAAGACCAGCACCTCTACTTCTTCCAACAGCATCTATCTCGTCTATAAAAATGATACAAGGTGAGTTCTTTTTACCTTGCTCAAACATATCCCTAACTCTTGATGCTCCAACACCAACAAACATTTCAACAAAGTCTGATCCAGATATAGTAAAGAACGGAACGTCAGCTTCACCTGCTATCGCTCTAGCAAGTAAAGTTTTGCCTGTTCCCGGTTGACCAACCAACAAACATCCTCTTGGTATTTTTCCACCAAGTCTACTAAATTTTTTTGGGTCTTTTAAAAATTGGACAACTTCTTCTACCTCTTCTTTTGCCTCTTCTACTCCAGCAACATCATCAAAGGTAACCTTGCCTTTTAATTCATTCATTAATTTTGCTTTAGATTTACCAAAGCCCATGGCTCCACCTTTTCCACCTTGCATTTGTCTCATAAAAAAAATCCAAACACCTATTAATAATAACATTGGAAACCATGACAAAAGAATTCCAAATAAAGATGGCATTTTATCTTCTAGAGGTGCAGCTGAAATACTTACACCCTTGCTAGATAATTTTTCGATTAAGTTTGGATAATTTGGTGAGTATGTAGAAAAAGAATTTCCATTTGCAAGAAGTCCTCTTATATTATTTCCTTGTATGTCTACTTTTACAACTCCACCGTTATCCACTTCAGTTAAGAACTCTGAGAATATTATTGAATTACCATTACCAACGCTAGCTTGAGGGTTTTTAAACATATTATAGAGACCAATTGTTAAAAAAACAATTACAGCCCACATTGCTAAATTTTTCATATTCATAGATATAAGATAATAATTATTATTAATTAAACAAGTGTCAAATTGTTACAAAATTTATGTTTTATGTGACCTTTCTTGAGATATTAATATAGTTTCGTTAACTCTTTCTACAAAACAGCCTCCCAAAGTTACTTTGGTAAAAGATTTTTTGCTAATTTTTTTAATCAGTTCGTTAATACTTTTTCCTCTGACAGGGTAATATCTTTTTCCAAGCTTTTGGATTATTTGTGTTAAGGACCTAAAAATTATTTCATGTGATTGATCAAAAAAATTATAATTTAAAATATAGATATTTTTTCTTTTTAAAAAAACTGAATTTTTTTCTAAATTCCTGTCTACATAAAATTTAATTGATTTGTCTGAGTCTTTTAAATTATTCATAGTTAATTTAAGTTTTGTTATATCTAAACCTTCTTTTTCAAGTGCGTGTAATAGGTTTCTGATCCTAGTTCTTTTATAATCTTCATTAATATTTGATGGATCTTTAACAAAAAAACTGAACACTTCGCTGGAAATATAAAGTAAGTCTTTTTTTTCTAAATTTAATAATGGTCTTATGATGTTTAAATTCTGATCCCTATATTTTGTATTTTTACTAAATGAAATCAATCCATTTAACCCACATCCTCTAACAACTCTAATAAAAAAATTTTCAAACAAATCATTTAAATGATGTCCTAGCAATAGATTTTTGATGTTATTTTTCTTACATTCTTTTGCTAATAAAGAATATCGTTTATCTCTTGCTATGCCTTGTATGTTTTTAGATGGTTTTTTCCCATTCCAATTTAAAATTATACATCGAATATCAATTTTTCTTAAAACTTTTTTTACTACCTCGGCCTCTAATGAAGATTCTTTTCGAAGTTTGTGATTAACTATATAATATTTAACTTTTATCTTATTTTTTAATGAATAACATTTTGTTAAATAGGCTAATGCCAAGCTATCTGGTCCCCCAGAAACAGCAACAGCTAAATCTTCTTTAACTTTTAAAGAAGATGAAAATTCATTATAAATTTTAGATATCTTTTTTTGATTTAGCTGGCTAAGAATTTTTTTATGTTTTCTGTTTTGAACACTCAAATTTTTTAGATTCATACTTTGCTTTTTGAAGCACCGATTGATTAGCTTTAGGGTATTGCTTTTCAACTCCCTCAATCATTTTACAACCTTGCTCTTTCTCTCCTATTTGAACCATTGATACACCAAGTTTTAATAAATTTATAGGAGCCTTCTCACCTTTTGGATATTTTTGATATCCCTCAAGATAAGCAGTAGCCGCATCAGTATAAAGCTGTCTAATTCTAAATGTTTCAGCATACCAATACTGAGCATTACCAGCCAGTTTGTGCTCTGAATTAGTTAATACAAATTCCCTAAATGCCCTCTCCGCTGTACCGTAATCGCCCACTTTCAAAAAACTAGTTGCAAATTCATATTGTTTTTCTGGGGAATTATCTGGAAGTATATTTTGTTCTGCTTCAAATGTTTCCGTTACTATTGAAGACGTTGTTTCTACTGATTGTATTTGTTGAGTAGTTTCATTGGTTTCTGTATCTTTATATGAAATTGAACCCAAGTCTTGTGGTTGTGAAGATCCTGGTAAATTTTTTTTCAACTTTTTTTTTGATTTAGATGTTAATTTTTGACTAGCCTCATCAGGAGGTAATGTGTTCTCAATATCCTGGAATCTTATTTGATTGTCTGCTTGAATTTTAGAAAGTCTGTTAGATAATTTATCTAATTTAAAATTTATTTCTTCAAACTTATTAGTAAGTTCTTGAAATTGACTTTCTACTTCTGATAATTTTAATAGGTGTCTTGTCAAAACATCTTCTGAATTTTCATCAAAACCTTTTTGACTATTTAAATCCTCTGTATTAATTGATCCAGAATAAACAGCTTTTTCTAATGTTTTTAAATCTTTTTGTATTAATTCTAAAACTTCATTTAAATTATGGTTATCTGCAAACACGATGTTAGATAAAAAAACAAATAGAAATGTTAATTTCAAGTGAATTAACTTTTTATAATCAAACATAATATTGAGTAATAATTATAATGATGGCAAAAAAAAGACCCTACACACTTAAGTAATAGGGTCTTTTATAAATTGATTTAATTAGTTAGCTTTAACAGTAACTGATCTTCTATTTTTTGACCATGCTAAAGGGTTGGAACCTGAATCTACAGGTTTTTCCTTACCGTAACTTAATACAGAAATTCGGTCTGAAGAAATTCCATAAGTCATTAAATAGTCTTTTGCTGAATTAGCTCTTCTTTCACCTAATGCTAAGTTGTACTCTCTTGTACCTCTTTCATCAGCATGACCTTCTAATACAACATTGATATCTGAATTTTTTCTTAACCATGCAGCTTGTTTTCTTAAAGTTTCTCTTGAAGCAGTTGTAAGAACTGTTTCATTCGTTGCAAAAAATACTCTATCAGGAACACCGGATGCTAAATATTCCACTGAGTCTGACCCAGTGTAAACATCTCCTTGAAGTTGTCCTGTAGTTGTTTTTTTAGTCGCACAAGCAGTTAACACTAAACTTGCCACTAATATTAAAAATCCGTTTTTTAAAGTTTTACTTAGGTTCATTATTGCTCCTTAAATCTTGTTTGATTTACTTAACTTTTTCACAACTAATTAGATGTTTCAAGCAAAAAATCAAGGTAATTTAGTTTTAATTACTCAATAATGATGACCATGATGGGTCAGATGCGTCAGTTTCAGTTTCAACCATCTTCTCATTATATCCAGTTAGATCAATAGACCACAATTTAGCCGAAAACCCTTCTCCTTTTGTGTTTGTTTTTGTTTCTCTATAAAAAATCAATACCCTTCCATTTGGCGACCAAGAGGGTGCTTCTTGATAAAAGTTTTCGGTTAACAATCTTTCACCTGTTCCATCAGTCCTCATGACACCAATATAAAATTTTCCTTTATGTAGTTTTGTAAATGCGATTAAATCACCTCTTGGAGACCATACGGGTGTTCCATACAAGCCATTTCCAAATGAAATTCTTTTGACATTTTTTCCATTACTATTCATTACATAAATCTGTTGGTAACCACTTCTATCAGAATTAAAAGTTATGTATTTTCCATCTGGCGAATAAGAGGGAGATGTATCAATTGAAGGATGGTTAGAAATTCTTTCAACAATTCTATTCTCAAGATCCATTGTATATATGTCTGAGTTTCCATCTTTGGCAAAACTCATTATAATCTTTTTACCGTCTGGAGAAAATCTTGGAGCAAACGTCATTCCCGGAAAATCTCCAACAACCTCTTGCATTCCAGTTTCAATATCAAGCAAATAAACTCTGGGTAAATTTTTGAAATATGAAAGATATGTAACCATTTGGTTGGTTGGACTAAACCTTGGTGTTAAAACTAGCTCATTACCAAGAGTTAAAAATTTATTATTAAAACCATCTTGATCCATAATTGCTAATTTCTTTATCCTATTAGTTTTTGGACCTTCTTCAGAAATATAAATTATTCTAGTGTCAAAATAACCTTTTTCACCAGTTAAACGTTCATAAACTTTATCTGTTATTATGTGTCCTACTCTTCTCCAATTACTTGGCACGGTTGTAAAAGCTAATGCCATCATTTCTTTTCCAGCTAAAACATCCCACAACCTAAACTCTACCCTTAATTTTTCATCCACAAAAGTAACCTTACCTGTTACTAAAGCTTGAGCTTTAATTAAATTCCAATCTTCAAATCTTGGTTTTAAATTTGCAATATCTGGCTCTTGAAGAAATGCATCTTTATTAAGAGGGTTAAACAAACCAGATTGTTTTAAATTGTTTTCAACAATCATAGATATTTCTGATCCGAGATTTTCTTTCTTTAAAATTTTTTTGAAATTTTCTTTGGAATTTTTATCTATAGCTAAAGGAGAAATAGCAACAGGTAAGGGATTTAAATTTCCCCTAGTAATATCAACTTCTATTAAAGCAAAAGCTTTAATAGGTAGCAAAACTAACAATATAAATAAGTATCTAAATAACATTTTATCCTTCTAACATTTCTCTTGCATCAAAATTTAGTTGCATTTCTTTCCATCTCTCATAACCTGTACTGGGTACTCTAAGAGGTTGACAAAGTTTTATAGCTCTTAATGCGCTTTCAGCCAACACTTTATAAAATGCTTGTCCAGGCTTATTCATTCTAGCATGGTCAAGAATCTCAGTTTTTATAATAGATCCATCTGGTTTTAATTGTAACTTAATTCTAACTAATAAATCCTCATTAAATGGCAGCCCCAAAGGAATGCTCCAGCAGCCAAAAATTTGAGCTTTTAAGGCATCTTCTTCACTTAATGTTAGTCCACCAAAATCCATTTCTTTATTTTGATCTTGAGTTACTTTGTCTAGTTTTTTATTTGTTTCGGCACTCTCAACCTTAGATTTATCAATTAATGCCGCAATATTATTGGTATCAAATAGTTCTTTTTTTTCAAATTCTGAAATTTGTTTAATTTCTGTCTCTACTTTTTCAGGATTTTGTTTTTCATCTTTAATTTTCTTAATTTTTTCTATTTTTTTATCAGGTAATGGAATGGCATCAGGTTTTTGTTTTTTTATTTTTTTTGGTGGCGCTTGTTCAGAAACTAATTTTTTTTCTTTTTCTTTAACTTTCTCTATTATTTTTTTTGCCTTAGGTGCAAAAGGAATATTTGTTTTGTCAGTAATTTGAATGAGCTCAACTGACACAATTGGAGGTAAATCAATTGGTTTTTTAGCAAGAAATGGTAAGCTCATAGCTGTGATTATGACAAGCAAAGTATGAAACCCAAAAGAAATAACAACATTTCTATTCACTTTGATTATCTCTCCTTATATGGCTCTGAAATTAACGCTACTTTAGTAAAGCCAGAACCAGACAACATTCCCATTATCTCTAAAACTCGACCATAGTTTATTGATTTATCACCTCTAACATAAATTCTAGTGTCTGTTCTATTTTTAGATACAGCTAAAATTTTTGCTATTATTTTATCATACTCAACTTTAGACTCCTGAATAAATATTTCACCTTTGGAGTTAATAGATAAGGTTAATGGCTCCAACTCTTCAGGCAATGAATCCGCAGAGCTTTCGGGCAAATCAACTTGTATTCCAACTGTTAAAAGTGGTGCTGTTACCATAAAAATAATTAACAATACCAACATTACATCTACAAAAGGTGTAACGTTAATTTCACTCATAGGTTCTTTAGATGAACGATTGAGTTTAAAAGCCATTTTATATGATTGACAAAAATCTTTTAGAAAAATTTTCTAATTTTTGTGAATATTTTTTAGAATCGTTGTTATATTTATTGTAAGCAACAACTGCTGGAATTGCAGCCAATAGACCTAGTGCAGTTGCAAATAAAGCCTCTGCTATTCCAGGAGCAACAATTGCCAAACTTGTATTTCTTGAAATTGCAATCGATTGAAATGAATTCATTATTCCCCAGACGGTTCCAAATAAACCTATAAATGGAGCGGTAGATCCAACTGTTGCCAAAAATGTAAACCCTTTTTCAAGTGTCACTATTTGTTTTTCAATATTGACTTCAAGCATACTACTCATTCTTTCGTTGAGATTATTTTTATTTTTTGCCTTTAATAAAGTTTGCATTGAATCTTTAAATAATAAAGCCATAGGGTTATCTAAATTTACTGGCAAGTTATTGTAGAAAGTTTCTGCTGATTTTGATTTCCAAAATTTTTCCTCAAACTCTTCTGCTTCTAAATTAATTTTTTTAAATAATCTAAATTTTTCAATGATAATTGCCCATGAGTAAACAGAGCAGCCAATCAGCACAAGTATTACAGCTTTTACAACAAAATCAGCACGTATAAACAGGCTCCATAAAGAGAAATCTGTATTTGATGCGAGTCCAACTGCTTGAGATGTAATATCGGCTTCCATAATTATGATTTCACACTTAAATGTGTCATGAATTTGACCTTATTAGACTTAATTTACTCATCTAATTTATAGGTTTCATAATAAAAACTGGCAATCAAGATTGCATCAGCTTTATTTGAGTCTTTTTTTCTTAATAATTGAGATGAAAAATAAGGAAATACTTCTATTGCTTTGGTTCTGCTGGCATCTTTTTCAGAATTTATAAGATTAAAATATTTTTTCCATTTTGCAGGTCTCACAAAATACATTGGTAATTGCATCGCAGAACATATGCCTTTTAAAATTCCAAAAGATTGACCAAAATTAAACATGCTGGTTACGCCCTGTCCAGGCATGGCCGAAACTTGTTCTATTACAACTTTAATTTCCTCTTTTTTAAGATTGCTAATTCTTAAGGAAATTTCATGATAAATCTGGGCTCCATTAACTTGTTTCTTATTTTTTTTACCCTCTGCCATATTTGGCATCTCTACTACATCAATTATTTTTCCATCTTTAAAAAAACAAATAGAACCTGTGATACCTGGGTCGATTCCAATTATGAGCATTAATTATTTCCAAAATTTATATTTGAATAAACATTTTGAACATCGTCATCGTCTTCTAACATTTCTAAAAACTCAATTGCAGCTTCCACCCTATCTTTTGCAACATCGACACTATTTAAAGGCACCCACTCAATTTCAGTTGAAATAAAATTTGCAATTGTGTTCTCTAAATTTTTTTTTACATTGTAAATTTCATTCATTACACATTGAATCTCGTGATAATCATCGTGTGAAATACATTCTTCAGCTCCTGATTCAATCGCTAATTCTAAAATTTGTTCGTCAGATATTTCTTTTTTATCGATCTTAATAATACCCAGCTGATTAAAATTGTGTGATGCCGAACCCTGCGTCCCTAAGTTTCCACCACTTTTTACAAATATAGTTCTAACATTAGAGGCAGTTCTATTTTTATTATCTGTTAGTGCCTCTACAATCACAGCTATCTTATCTGGACCAAATCCTTCATATCTTAAATTTTCATAATTAGTTTCGGTATTAGCAGATGATTTGGCAATGGCTCTTTCAATATTATCTTTTGGCATATTGGCTGACTTTGCAGCTTGAATTGCAGATCTAAGCCTTGGATTCATGTCGGGATCTTTGTCACCTAATTTTGCTGCTACACTAATTTCTTTTGATAATTTAGAAAATACTTTAGACCTTTGTTTATCAGCCTTACCTTTGGAATGTTTTATACTTGCCCACTTTGAGTGACCTGACATAATAATTAATGAGAATTTTTTAATTCTCCTCCATATATAAAATTTTCTATATTTTTTGCTAATCCTGTTTCTATATCACATTCTACAATCACGCCACACATACTAGCCTCTCCAATTGCTGGAAAATGTTTAATAGATTTTTTTTTTAAAAACCTGTTAATTGAATTATCTTTATTCATTCCAATAACCGAGTCATAATCACCACACATTCCTGCATCCGTCTGATAGGCAGTGCCTCCTCTTAACACCCTTGAATCATTTGTGGGTATATGTGTGTGAGTGCCGACGACTAATGTAGCTTGACCATCAAAAAAATGTCCCATGGCTGCTTTTTCGCTTGTTATTTCTCCATGAAAATCAACTAATAGAAGGTCATAATCTTCTTTTAACTTATATTTTTTCATAAATTTTTCAGCAGCTTCAAAAACATCTTCACATTTTTTCATAAAAACATTTCCCATTAAGTTAAGTACACCAACTTTCATACCGTTTTTAGCAGTAAATATTCCAAATCCTTTACCAGGTGATGGTTCAAACAAATTTTTAGGTCTCAGAAGTCTGTTTTCTTTTTCAATATGAGACATTGTTTCTTTTTGATCCCACACATGATTTCCTGTTGTAATCACATCTACTCCACAATTAAAAAAATCTTTACATATTTCCTCTGTAAGTCCAACGCCAGAGTCAGCTGCATTTTCACCATTAACAACTACAAAATCAATTTTTTCATCTTTTATTTTTGAAAGTAGATTGCTCAAAACCATCGAACGTCCCGAAATACCAACTACATCACCTAAAAAAAGTATTTTCATTTCACAATATATTTATTTGTTACAATATAATCTAATTTTTGATCATATATATTAATTGGTACTTTATCTATTTTTTGAACCGAAAGAGCTAAACCTATTTTTATAATTTTTTTCTTTTTTGAAAATTTTGCAATTAATCGATCATAATATCCACCACCATACCCAAGTCTGTTCAAATTTTTGTCAAATGCAACTAAAGGAATCAATATAACATCTGGGTAAACTATATTTTTAGCTTTGGGTTCAGGTATTCCATATTTGTTTATTTTTAATGGATCAGAAAATGACCATTTATAAAAATTCATTTTAAAATTTTTCTTAATTACTGGTAAAGAAATATGAAATTTTATTTTTTCAAATTTTTTTAACAATCCTAAGTCATCAACCTCAAAATTTACAGGATAATATCCGCCTATAGTTTTTTTTGTTATTTTTTTATTTTTAAGAATTTTTATGATTTGATTAAAGTCAATTTGAATATTGTTTTTATTACTTTTTTCTCTAATCTTAAGAATTTTCTTTCTTAGTTTAGATTTCAACACAAATCTACTGGACTTGATTTTCTAAATTTACTTTTTCGACAAAACTTTCAATTTCGTTTGTGGCTTCTTCAATTATTTTTTCATAATCATTTTTATTTTTTTCTATTTCTTTTTTGAAATCTTCATGATCTTGAGACAACAGCTTCATCTCTTCTTCTTTTTTATCTCTATAGTCATAAACTAAAGATTTTAACTCTCTAAATTTATTTGATATATCCTTTAATTCAGTTTTCTTTTCTTCCACTTTTTTTTTAGTCTCAAAATATTCATCCAATATCTGAACTGAGGTAATTAATAAAAGTTTATTCTCACCTATATTCCCTAGATCATTTTTTAAATCACTGAATTTTTGATTTATATGAATTAAAAGCTCTTCTAAATGTTCTTCTTGTCCATCATCGCAGGATAAGAGAAAATCCTTACCATTAAACTTAATATTTACATTTGCCATTTGTCTATTTCTTCTAATAAAGTATCTGTTTCTTGATTTAATTCATCTATTTTTTCTGAAAATTCTGACTCTTTTTTTTGCTCATCTGTTTTTTGTTGATTAATATCCTCTAATTTTTGATTAAGAGCCTTATGTTCATTTGTTAAATTTTGATACTTTTCTTCTATTTGTTTTTTTTCAATTTCTAATTGATTTTTTTGAATGTTTAAGTTTTCTAAATTTGACCTCAGCATTGGGTTTTGTAAATTTAAACTCTTCAGTTTATTAAGTGCAAAACTAAGCTTTTTTTCTTTTTCACTGTCTGTTTTCATATATATATATTTATATTATTAAATTGAGTCTTCTAAGTCTAGATAGGATATTTTTGAACGAATTACATAAAGATTTATCGAACGCAATAAGGTTTTTGTCGATAGATGCCGTGCAAAAAGCAAATTCAGGCCATCCTGGGATGCCAATGGGTATGGCAGACGTAGCAACAGTTTTATTTAAAAATTTTCTTAGATTTAATCCAAAAAATCCTAACTGGCTAAATAGAGACAGGTTTGTTTTATCTGCTGGTCATGGATCTATGCTTCTTTACTCTTTATTACATTTAACTGGGTACAAAAGTATTTCCTTGAATGATATTAAAAATTTTAGACAATTAAAATCTATTTGTGCGGGTCACCCTGAATATCACCCTGGTACTGGTATTGAAACTACGACGGGTCCCCTCGGACAAGGAATTGCTAATTCAGTTGGATTTGCTATTGCAGAGGAAATTTTAAAGAAAAAACTAGGTAAAGAAATAATAAACCATAAAACTTATGTTTTAGCTGGAGACGGATGTTTAATGGAAGGCATTAGCCATGAAGCAATGAGTTTAGCGGGACACTTAAAGTTAAAAAATCTAGTTATGCTTTTTGACAATAACTCAATATCAATTGATGGACCAACTAGCTTGGCAGTTTCAGATAATTTCAAAAAGAGATTTGAAAGTTACGGTTGGGATTACATACTGATTAATGGTCATAATGAAAAAGAAATTTTTGCAGCATTAAAAAAAGTTCAAAACGCAGAAAGACCAACTGTTATTTCATGTAAAACAAAAATTGGTTATGGCTCACCTAATAAATCTGGTAAAGCCTCTTCGCACGGTAGTCCAATTGGTTTAGATGAAATCAAATTAGTTAGAAAGAGTCTAGATTGGAAATACAAACCTTTTGAAATTCCTAAAAGTATTTTAAATGAGTGGAGAAAGATTGGTAACAAAGGTGCAAAACTAGATTCTGCATGGAATAAAATTTATAAAAGAAAAAAAAATTTAGTAGATGAAGTCTTTAAAAATAATTTCTCTAAAGCTTTAAAAGCTGAAAAACAAAACTCTCTTAAAGAAAACAAAAGTCTAGCCTCAAGAAAAGCTTCTGAGTTAACCCTTAATGCTCTTACAAAAGAAAAAAATACTTTAATTGGTGGATCGGCTGATTTGGCTGGATCTAACAACACTAAAACAAAACATCATAATGCTATTAATTCTGGTAATTTTAATGGTGATTATATTCACTACGGGGTTAGAGAGCATGCCATGTCTGGAATAATGAATGGACTAGCACTTCATAGTAAATTTATTCCATATGGAGGTACTTTTTTAATATTTTCTGATTATTGTAAACCTTCCATTCGTTTATCTGCTTTGATGCAACAGCGAGTTATTTATGTAATGACCCATGACTCAATTGGCTTAGGTGAGGATGGACCAACACACCAGCCTATAGAACAGCTGTCTGGATTAAGATCTATTCCTAATTTAAATGTTTTTAGACCAGCAGACAGAATGGAAACTATTGAATGTTGGGAGTTAGCATTAAAAAACTCGAAGACACCAAGTGTGCTATCTTTAACTAGACAAAACCTTGAACCTATTAGAAAAAAATATTCAAATATAAATAAATGTTCTTTAGGTGCTTACGAGGTTTTAAGAACTAATAAAAAAATTAATTTAGCAATATTTGCTAGTGGTTCTGAGGTTAATTTAGCAATTGAGACTAGCCATAAATTAGCCAAAGATAAGATATATTCTAAAGTTGTGTCAGTACCATGCCAAGATATTTTTGATTTACAGTCAAAATCATATAAGAAAAAAATTCTTGATGAAGCTAAATTTAAAATATCTATTGAAGCTGCTTCAACAGATTGTTGGAAAAAATATATTGGAACTGAGGGTTTGGCTTTTGGAATAGATACATTTGGTAAAAGCGCACCATACAAAGAAATTTATAAATATTTTGGATTAACAGTTCAAAATATTTCACAAAAAACTAAGAAACTGATAAAGAGTTAAATATGGCAATAAAAATTGGTATCAATGGAATGGGAAGAATTGGCAGAATGGTAATTAGAGCTATCATTGAAAGCCAAAACAAAAACATAGAAATCAAACACATCAATAACCGATCAAATTCTGAAGCAAGTTGTTCTTTAATTAAATACGATTCTATTCATGGTAAATTTAATGCAGATGTAAATTATGATGAAAAACATTTAATTATTAATAATAATAAAATAACATTTTCACAAGAATCAAATATAGAAGATATCAATTGGAAAAAATTTGATGTTGATTATGTCTTTGAGTGTACTGGAAAATTCAACTCAAAAGAAAAATTATTAGCTCATATAAAAAATGGGGCTAAAAAAGTTATAGTTTCCGCTCCCTGTAAAAATGCAGATAAGACAATTGTCTATGGAGTAAATGAAAATATTTTGACAAAAGACGATCAAATTATTTCTGCAGCCTCTTGTACAACTAACTGTCTTGCGCCTGTTGCTAATATTTTAAATGAAACTTTTAAAATTGAAAAAGGATTTATGACAACTATTCACGCTTTCACTAGCGATCAAAGAATTCTAGACAACTCCCATAAAGATCCTAGAAGAGCAAGATCTGCCAGTCAATCTATTGTGCCAACTTCTACGGGTGCTTCAAAAGCAATTGGTGAAATTATACCTTCATTAAAAGGAAAACTTGAAGGCATTGCAATGAGAGTACCAACCCCAAATGTTTCACTTATAGAGCTGGTTTTTTGTACAAAAAAAGAGATCAGTAAAGAAACAATTAATGAGGCGTTTACTGTCGCCTCTAAAGAGCAGTCAAAAAAAGTTTTAGAAGTTACGCTAGAAAAATTAGTTTCAATTGATTTTAATCACAATTCAGCTTCAGCAATTGTTGATTTATCTTTAACCAATGTAGTTGGTAAAAATATGGGAAAAATTTCAGCGTGGTATGATAATGAATGGGGTTTTTCAAATAGGATGTGTGACATAGCAGAACATCTTCATCAAATCTCTTAATGAGAAGCATTAAAGACGAGGCTAGTCTTAATCAAAAAAAGGTATTACTTAGGTTGGATTTAAATGTTCCATTAGATAATGGAAAAATTACTGACACTACTCGAATAGATAAAATTTTACCTACTATTAATTTTTTATTAAAAAGTGAAGCAAAAATTATAATATTATCTCATGTGGGCAGACCCAAAGGCAAAGTTGTAAATGAGCTATCCCTTAAACCAATATGTGAAGATCTGAAAAATAAACTAAACAAAAATATAAGACTAATTTCAAAAAATATAAAAGAAATTAAATCTACTGACTTATTTAATGAACATGATGAAAAAATTGTCATACTTGAAAATCTTAGATTTTATGAAGAAGAGGAAAAAAATGATACAAGTTTTGCAAAACATTTAGCAAGTCTAGCTGATATTTATGTTAATGATGCTTTCTCATGTTCGCATAGGGCTCATGCCTCAATTTTTGAAATCACTAAATTCATTCCTTCGTATGCTGGCTTGCAATTAAATTTGGAAATTAATGCTTTAACAAAGATTACATCTGAAATTAAAAAACCTATAACTTGCATTATTGGTGGCTCTAAAATATCTACTAAGATTAATATTATTAAAAATTTAATTCCTAAGTTTGATAATATCATAATTGTTGGTGGAATGGCTAACAATATACTCAAATACAAAGGTCATAAGATTGGAAAATCTATACAAGAAGATAATTGTGATAAAATAATTGAAGAAATATTTCGTCTTTCACAAAAAGAAAATTGCAAAATTATCTATCCTGAAGATGTCACCGTAGGAAAAGGCTTAAATGGATCGCCAGAAATAAAAGAGTTAAATGATATTTCTGAAGATGAATTAATTTTAGATATTGGTCCTAGATCAATAGAAAATATTAATAATATCATTGAAAAAAGTAGCACTATTCTATGGAATGGTCCTGCTGGTTACTTTGAAAATTCAAATTTTGCTAAAGGAAGTTTTGAAATTATGAAAAAAATTATAGAAAAGCATAAAGCTAACACTATTTATTCTGTAGCAGGTGGTGGAGATACGGTTGCTTTATTGAATAGTATGGGTGCAGTTAATGAGTTTGATTTTGTTTCAACTGCTGGTGGGGCCTTTTTAGAATACCTTGAAGGTAAAGAACTTCCTGGTATAAAAGCTTTAAATTAATATGTCTGAATTAAATAAAATTGCTTTAAAAATTTTGTCAAACGGTAAAGGTATTCTTGCAGCTGATGAAAGCACAGGAACTATGACTAAAAGATTGGAAAGTGTTGGCATTCCATCATCTTCAGAAAATAGACTTTTATTTAGAGAAACCCTTTTTTCCTCCGAAAGCATGAAAAGTTGTATTGGTGGGGTAATTTTATACGATGAAACAATCAAGCAAACTACAAATTCAAATAAAACTATACCTGAATTAATTTCTTCTTCTGATTCAGTTCCTGGAATAAAAGTAGACACTGGTGCAAAAGTTTTGGCAAGCTCCCCTGAAGAAAAAATTACAGAAGGTCTAGATGGTTTAAGAGAAAGACTAAATCAATACCACAAACTTGGGGCTAAATTTACAAAGTGGAGGGGTGTCTTTAATGTTTCAAATAAGTATCCAAGTAAATTATCAATTCATTCAAATGCACATGCTCTCGCAAGATATTCTGCACTCGTTCAAGAGAGTGGAATGGTCCCAATAGTAGAACCAGAAGTTTTGATGGATGGAAATCATTCAGTAGAAGAATGTTTTAATAAAACCTCAGTAGTTATTAAAAAGTGTTTTGAGGAATTGATACTTCATAATGTTGATTTAACTGGAATAATTTTAAAACCAAACATGATTGTGCCAGGAAATAAATCTGATAAAAAAATATCAAGTGAAGAAATTGCTAAACTCACATTAAGATGTCTTAAAGAAAATGTACCAACAGATGTACCCGGCGTAGCATTTTTATCAGGCGGTCAAACAGAAATACAAGCTACTGAAAATTTAAATGTAATTAATAAGCATAACGATACAAATTTTATTATGACCTACTCATATGGAAGAGCTTTGCAACAAGGTGCACTTAAATTTTGGTCAAAAGATATTAAAGATATTCAGGGTACACAAGAAGTCTTTAACCACAGAGCCAACATGTGTACGCTTGCGGCTCAAGGAAAATGGTCTGCTGAACTTGAAACAAAATAAGATAAATAGAAAATTTGTTTATTTAATTTCTCCAAATAAAATTAGAAGTGAATATTTTTACAACAATCTAGCTTTAGTATTGAATTCAAATAAAGTAAGTTTTTTTCAATTAAGATTAAAAAAAGAAACAAAAAAAAATAAATTATTAATTGGAAAAAGAATAAAAATAATTTGTAAAAAATATAAAGTTAAGTTTATAGTTAATGATGATCCAGGACTTGCTAAAAAACTTAATGCCGACGGTTGCCATTTAGGTCAAAAAGATATGAATATCACCAAAGCTAGAAAAATATTAACTAATAAAATAATCGGCATCACCTGTCATAATTCAATAGATTTAGCAAAAAAAGCAATTAATAGTGGTGCCGATTATTTGGCATTTGGAGCATTTTATTCATCAAAAACTAAAATAGTTAAATACAAAGCGGATTTAAAAATACTTAAATTGGCTAAAAAAATTACAACTACTCCAATTGTAGCTATTGGTGGGATAAAGCTAAGTAATTATAAAAAACTCTTATTGAATAAAGCTAATTTTTTGGCTATTTCAGGCTACATTTGGAATAATAAAAAATACAAACCATTAGACGCTATTAAAAAATTAAAATGAAATTGTACGCAAGTGAAATTAGAGTTGGCATGTTGATTGAATATAAGAATGACTTGTGGCAAGTCTTAAAAACTCAACACGTAAAACCTGGTAAAGGTGGTGCATTTGCACAAGTTGAAATGAAAAGTGTAAAAAAGAATACAAAATTGAATGAAAGATTCAGATCAAGTGAATCTGTGGAAAAAGCTTCGTTAGACGAAACTAAGTTTAATTATCTTTATGAAGATGAATATGATTATCATTTTATGAACCCTAAATCTTATGAACAAATTAATATAAAGAAAGAAGTCGTTGGAGAAAAAGGGAAAATGCTGACAGAAAACTTAGATGTAAGTATAAGTTTTTATAATGAAGAGCCACTAACTGTAGAGTTGCCTAATCAAGTTACTTGCGTAATTGAAACAACTGACGCAGCTATTAAAGGCCAAACTGCTTCCTCCTCATATAAGCCAGCAACTTTAGAAAATGGAATAAATATTCAAGTACCTCCCTTTATTGATGGTGGAGATAAAATCATAGTTGATACTAGAACTATGGAATATATAAAAAAAATATAAATATTATGCAATCAATATCAGCTAATCTCAATATAATGATCAAGGCTGCTGAAAAAGCATCTAGAGCTTTAATTAGAGATTTTGGAGAAATAGAAAAGCTACAAGTTTCAATCAAAGGGCCAACAGATTTTGTTTCAAATGCTGATTTAAAAGCAGAAAAAATAATTATTGAAGAATTAAAAAAAGCGAGACCCTACTATTCCGTTATCAGTGAAGAAGATGGTTCTGAAACAAATAAAGATAAAAATAATACTTGGATTATAGATCCTATTGACGGTACCACAAATTTTTTACATGGTGTTCCTCATTTTGCCATATCAATTGCGCTAAAATCTGGAGATGAAATAGTTTCCGGGTTAATTTATGATCCAATAAAAGATGAAATGTTTTATGCTGAAAAAGACAATGGTGCCTTTTTTAATAACCAAAGAATTAGAGTTTCAATGAAGAGGGATCTTAATAGTTGCTTGTTTGCTACCGGTGGAGCGGTTATAGATAAAATTGATTTACCCATAAGAAATATAAGAAAGTCTGGAAGTGCAGCGCTAGATATAGCATATGTAGCAGCTGGTAGGTATGATGGGTACTTTGAAAATGATCTTAGTATATGGGATATAGCAGCAGGTATAATAATTCTAAAAGAGGCTGGTGGTATGATTGGTGAAATAGACCTTTCTAAAAATAAAAATATCCAAATAAGAGCCGCCAGCATGGCAATTAACGACAAAATGCTTGAAAAATTAAAGAACTTTTAATTGTTTTATAAAATTCTTTTGCTATAAGTCTCGATATGAAAAAAGACATACACCCAAACTACCATACAATTAAAGTGGAAATGACTGATGGAACTCAATTTGAAACAAGATCAACTTGGGGAAAAGAAGGAGAGGTTCTAAAATTAGAGATCGATCCAAAATCACATGCTGCTTGGACCGGTGGGAAACAAAAATTAATGGATAAGGGTCGTGTAAGCAAGTTCAATAAAAAATTCCAAAACTTCAGATCAGAAAAAAAGGATTAAATGTCAAACGTACCATTGATGCCTATGGCGACTGCTGTTTGGCTAGTAGAAAATACAACACTTACATTTAAGCAAATTTCTAAATTTTGTAATTTGCATGAAGTGGAAGTTCAAGGTATTGCGGACGGTGAAGTTGCAAAAGGAATAATGGCTTATAATCCAATCATATCTGGTCAACTTACAAGAGAAGAAATCGAACTGGCATCGAAAGATGAAAATAAAGAATTACAAATTAAAAATACCGATATTCAAATATCGACTGAAGATAAAAAGATAAAAAAATATATCCCTTTATCTAAAAGACAAGATAAGCCAGATTCTGCTTTATGGTTAATTAAAAACCATTCATTATTAAAAGACTCTCAAATAGCAAAATTAGTTGGAGTAACCAAAAATTCAGTAACTTCTATTAAAAACAAGAGCTATTGGAATTATAATAACTTAAACCCAAAAGATCCTGTTGCATTAGGACTTTTTTCTCAAAAAGACCTAGTTGAAGCTATAGAAAAAGCTGGAAGAAGAATAAAAAGAGAAAAAAAAGAAAAAGAGAAAGCAAAAAAAACAAGGGAGGTCTCAAATAATGAATAAATTTAATAGACATCAAAATTTTATAGTGATAATTACTCACTTTTTTGGAAGTATTTATGAAAATAGAAGTTAAAGATAATAATATTGAACAGGCACTTAGAGTTCTTAAAAGAAAACTACAGCGTGATGGATTTTTTAAAGTAGTTAAACTTAAGAGTGTTTATGAAAAGCCCTCTGAGAAAAAAAAAAGGATTCTACAAGAGAACATTAAAAGAGTTAAAAAACTAAATAAGCTTAAGAATAGAATTTAAATATACCGCGGGGTGGAGCAGTCTGGTAGCTCGTCAGGCTCATAACCTGAAGGTCGGCGGTTCAAATCCGTCCCCCGCAACCAATCCCACACTCACTTTTTTGATTTACATAACGTTCAGCAAATAAATTATCCGCACTATATCCACACTCGCAGTCAAAAATTTACCACAATCTCCAAATGCTTTTTCATTAATCTTTAAATATATAAATAAAAGTTACAATTATAAGAATAATGACAATCCAAATAGTAAGATTAGTTAAGAATTGTTTTAATTTAGAATTGGATTGAAGAAAAGCTGGGAGTACTAATAAGAGTATCCCCACCATATAAACAAAGGGTAATATCTGATCCATCATTATATCTAGTTTGTGTTAAGAAACGATTGTACGAGACTGTCGTTCATTCTGTTTTATTTTATCAAAGGTTTTCTCAATTATTTTAGCTTTTGGTCTTAGCTCTTCTTCATTGCAATCTTTTTCTAAAAGATTTGCCCCAGCTGTTTTATTAAAACCATCTCCAAGCCTTATAAATCCGTCAATTTTTTTAAAATATTCTTTATTTTTAGATTGTGATTTACTGTACCAAAGGTCTTTTAATTGTTTTGTGTAATCTTCAAGTTTACTTTTATCCCAAGTAATATTTTCTTGTTTTTTCATTAAATTATAAAATTGTATGAAGTCTTTTGATTTAACCCACTGTCTAATTATATGAGTAAGTGACTTGTCTTTATTTTCTGGATCAAGTTGCTTTTGTGTGACTATCGCAATAATATTTAATGAATAAGACGCTCTATTAGTATCATAATTAGATGCATTCCCTTGATCACACCCCTTTAATAAGCTTAATACTTTTTCAAGATCACGGTCTGAATGTGTTAAATATTCAATTACCTTATCCCACTTATCTTTTGCAACTTTAGCCATTCATAGACAATACACAGATTAAGGAGCTTACTCAATTTCTTTAACAATTTTAATATTTGATTAAATTCTAAATTTGGATTTTTTACTATCATTTAAAAAAGCTTTAACTGTTTCTTTAGTTAATTCATCAAATGTTTTTCCAAAATTTTCAATTTTTTCAATAGTTGCAGGTGGAATTGTGATTATATGACAGCCTAATTGTTTTGCCTGCAAATAATTATATGGCTCTCTAACACTCGCCCAAAGTATTTCAACATTCTTAAATTTTTTTGACATTGTTATACTTTTTTTAAATTCTGGCACTGGGTCTTTTCCAGTGTCACCCGCCCTGCCTGCAAATATTGAAATTATAACTTTAGTTCGTTTGTTGATTAATTTAAGAATTTTTTCTGTTTGTTTAGAGCTATAAATCGCTGTGATATTAAGTTTAATATTCATATTATTAAGTTCTTTAATAATTTTACCCATAAATACACCTTTAGAATTAGAAACAGGTATTTTCACATAAACATTCTTTCCCCAAGTATTGATCTGAAGTGCTTGCTTTTTCATTTCTTTATATTCATCTGCAAACACTTCTAGTGAGACAGGTTTATTGTTGCAAATTTTTAATATTTTCTTGGAATAAGATTTGTAATCTTTTGCACCAGCTTTTCTCATTAAGCTTGGGTTGGTTGTAAAACCTTTGACTATTTTCTTTTTATTAAATTTTTTAATTAATTCTAATTCTGCAATATCACAAAATATTTTAGTTTTCATTGATTAAAGATTCTTAGTTATATCCTCAGTCATTTTTTTGGCATCTGCAAATAACATTAAAGTATTTTCTTTGTAAAATAAATCATTATCAATTCCAGCATAGCCAGGTGATAAGCTTCTTTTTACAAATAATATAGATTTACATTTTTCAACATCTAAAACAGGCATTCCATAAATTGGACTTTGGGGGTCATTTTTTGCAGCAGGATTAGTTACGTCATTTGCACCTATTATAAATGCAACATCTGCATTAGCAAAATCATTGTTAATTTCCTCTAATTCAAAAACTTCATCATAAGGCACATTGGCCTCAGCTAATAATACATTCATATGCCCAGGCATTCTTCCAGCCACAGGATGAATAGCGTAAGAAACTTTAATATCATTCTTCTTAAGGGTATCCACCATCTCTCTCAGTGCGTGCTGTGCTTGAGCTACTGCCATTCCATACCCTGGAACAATTATAACTGACGATGCGTTCTTCATTAAAAAAGCTGCGTCTTCTGCATTTCCACTTTTAACAGGTCTTTGTTCTTTGCTTCCAGAAGATATAGATTGCTCTGTTGCACCAAAGCCTCCTAAAATCACATTAAAGAAAGAGCGATTCATACCTTTACACATTATATACGATAGGATTGCGCCAGAAGATCCTACAAGGGCTCCCGTTATAATTAATGCACTATTTTCTAGTGTAAATCCAATTCCAGCAGCAGCCCAGCCTGAGTAAGAATTTAACATAGAAATTACTACTGGCATATCTGCTCCACCGATTGGAATAATTAATAAAAACCCAATCAAAAATGAAACTGTTAATAATATCCAAAAGAAATTAGAGGACTGTGTTGAACACAATAAATAAGTTAAAACTAGGATTGAAATCAATAATAAGGCATTAAACAAATGCTGTCCTTTAAAGGTTATTGGCGAACCAGACATTATTCCTTGCAGTTTTAAGAATGCAATAATTGAACCTGAAAAAGTTATAGCTCCAACAGCTGCCCCTATCGACATTTCTATTAAGCTTGCAAGTTTTATGCTTCCTGGAGATCCAAGATTAAAAGCTTCTGGATTTAGAAAGGCTGCTATTGCAACAAATACAGCTGATAAACCAACCAGACTATGAAATCCTGCTACTAATTCTGGCATAGCAGTCATTGGTATTTTATAAGCTATGTATACCCCAATAAGTCCACCTATTAATAAAAAAATTAGCACATAAATCAAGCCACTAGAAAAACTTCCCACCGATAGGAAGGTAACTGTAATAGCAATTGTCATACCTAAAATTCCAAAAAAATTACCTTGCCTTGAAGTTTCTGGTGATGAAAGACCTCTTAATGCCAATATAAATAGCACTCCTGAAATTAAATAGAATATTGCTGATAAATCTGCTGACATAATTATTTATCTTTCTTTTTCTTTTTATACATTTGAAGCATTCTTTGTGTCACTAAAAACCCACCAAATATATTTACAGCAGCTAAAGATATTGCCAAGAAACCAAGAATATTTGAAATCGTAAAAACACTATCAGAATTTCCTGCTAATCCCGCAATAATAGCTCCAACAATTATCACTGATGAGATGGCATTTGTAACCGACATCAATGGTGTGTGTAAAGATGGCGTAACACTCCAGACAACATAGTATCCAATAAAAATAGACAAAATGAATATACTTAATCTGAATATAAAGGGATCTATTTCCATAATTTTATTTAATTAACGTTTTTTCAATTATTTCATCTTTTAAATTAATATTAATTTTTTTATTTTCTTTATCATATAAGTTTGACACAAAATTAAGCACATTTTTTGAATATAAGTTCGATGCTGAAATGGGTAGTTTGTTAAGAATATTTGTTTCACCCATAATTTTTACCCCATCTTTAACTACAACCTTATCTACTTCTGTAAATGCTGTATTCCCACCTTGAATTGCAGCTAAGTCGTAGATAACAGATCCTGATTGCATATTACTTATCATAGTATCTTTAATAATTAATGGTGCTTTTTTACCTGGAATCAAAGCAGTACATATTACAATATCAATTTTTTTTAGAGTTTCCGCTAACAGTTCTTCCTGTTTCTTTTTAAATTCATCGGATGCTTCTTTAGCGTAACCACCTTCTGTTTCAAGATTTTCAGCACCTTCAACAGTTAAGAATTTACCACCTAGGCTTTCAACTTGTTCCTTTGACGTCATTCTTACATCTGTTGCAAATACTATGGCACCCATTCTTTTTGCTGTTGCAATTGCTTGCAGGCCAGCAACACCAGCTCCTACAACTAATACTTTTGCTGCAGGAATTGTTCCTGCTGCAGTCATCATCATTGGTACTGCTTTCTCAAAATTTGCAAACGACTCGATTACAGCTTTATATCCAGCAAGGTTAGCTTGTGATGAAAGTATATCCATTGATTGAGCCCTAGTTATTCTCGGCAACATTTCTAAAGAAAAAATATTAATATTTTTTTTAGATAAATTTTCTATTTTTATTTTATTTGCATAAGGGTTAAATACTCCAACAAGATTTTGGTTTTCTTTTAAAAGTGAAAGATTTTCATCGGATAATAATCCCAACTGAACGATGATGTTTGCACCAATTAGGGCTTCAGCTTCATTGTTAGAAATCTCGACACCTAATTTTTTATAATCACTATCTTTAAATCCTAAATGTTCACCATATTTTTTAGATAAAACAACCTTAAAACCAAGTGCTATATATTTCTTGGCAATTTCAGGAGTGATTGCAATTCTTTTCTCAATTTTTTGATTTTCTAAAAGTGAAGCGATTCTCATAAAGAAACTCTATAGTAAGAATATTGCCATTAAAACTAAAACACCTATAACAGCGACAGTTCCCCACAATACAAATTTTGTAAAATCGTTCCAAGTATCTTTATGGTTTCGATTATCCATAAAGGTTATTTTTGTCTTGCTTTGAATTTTGGATTTGTTTTATTGATAATATAAACTCTGCCTCTTCTTCTAACTAGCTTAGAATTTAGGTCTCTTTTTTTTAATGATTTTAAAGAACTTTTAATTTTCATAATAATTTAACTCTTAATAAACGAAGTTATGTAATCTTTCAAATGTATTTTTCCATATTTTTTAATAATCTTATTATTTAATGACATATTGGTTAAAGATGAAGCATATCTTTCTCCAGGTCTTGCTTTTAAAAGCTTTATTTTCCTATTAAACATCATGGCTACTTCTTTAATAGAATATGATTTCTTGTTAGAAATGCTGTAATGAGTGCATTTATTATTTATCCAAGCTTCATAACAAACGTTTATTGTATCTTCAATATGTGTAAATCTTCTAGTTTGCGTTCCTGGTCTCACAACAGTTAATGGTTTATTTTTTTTATATTTTTCCTCAAATATTCCAATGACGGTTGCCATTTCACCAGATTTTATATGTCTTGGGCCATAAACATTATAGAAATAAACTATTTCATATTTAAAGTTAAACCAATTCTTTAAATTTTCTAATAATTCTAAATTTTTTGATTTTGTAAAGGCATACGGAGAAAGGTTTTTATCTTGGCCCTTATTACCTAAGCTAGCAGAAGTAGCTGAATAAATTAATTTAGTCTTATTATCTAAACAAAATTTAAATACTGCCTGAGTACCTATAGAATTTGACTTAAAACAATCATCAAATTTTTCAAAACTTTTAAATATTCTTGCAAATTCTCCAAAATGAAACAAAGAATGAATCTGATTTTTATAACTTGTTAAAATTTTATTTATATCTGAGGTATTTCCCTTAAGGTATTTTACTCTTATATCCTTGATATGATTTTTTTTTGATCCACTGGAGTAATTATCTAGACTTATAATTTTTTTATTTGTTTTTTTTAAAAATGATTCAATTAAATTCGAACCAACAAATCCAGCTCCACCAGTAACTACTATATAATTTTTCATTAGAGCTTTTGTAGCCTGGCAATGTCCTACTCTTCCGTGTCTTAAGACAAAGTACCATTGGCGCTGAAGGGCTTGACTTCCGAGTTCGGAATGGGATCGGGTATTGCCCCTTCGCAATAATCACCAGGCGAGATCTTGTACAATTATATGGAGCAAATGTAAAGTTTAAGATTTTATAAATTTCAGCGTGTTTTCTCCACTTTTAAGCTGATCATCTATCCATTTATATGTTTTTGTTAGTCCATTAACTAAACTTATTGAGGGTGCCCATTTCAAATCTGATTTGATTTTATTATTATCGCTCGACCTGCCTCTAACTCCTTTAGGTTTATCTAATAAATATTTTCTTTTAACTTTATAACCAGCTATTTCTTCAATCATGTCTATCATTTGATTTATAGATACCTGTTCGTCACTTCCCAAATTATAAACATCAGTTAACTCAGAATTAAAAATTTTTTTTGTTCCTTCTAGACAGTCATCTATGTACATAAAGCTTCTAGTTTGCTCGCCATCACCCCAAACTTCAATTTCCTTTTGATTGTTAATCTTGGCTAACGCAATTTTTCTAGAAAGTGCTGCTGGCGCTTTTTCTCTTCCACCATCGTATGTTCCTAAAGGGCCATAAACGTTATGGTATCTTAAAACTCTAGTTTCTAATCCAAAATCCTCAGTAAAATGTCTACACATTCTTTCACTAAATAATTTTTCCCACCCATAACCATCTTCTGGAGCCGCAGGATATGCGTCTCTCTCTTTTAGGCCTGGAACAAATATTTTTTCTTGCTTGGCTCCATTATAAACACATGCACTAGAAGAAAAAAAATATTTTTTAATTTTATGGACTAAACAAGCCCTTAGTAAGTTGGTGTTTATTAAAACTGAGAGCATACAATCGGCTTTATTATTTTCTATAAAGCCCATTCCTCCCATGTTACATGCCATGTTATAGATATAGTCCACCCCCTCTGTGACTTTTAGACAGTGTTCATATTCTTTTAAATCTAAACTAAAGTTTTTATTTGTATCAAAAATTTGAAACCAATACTCCTTAGGCTTAATATCTGCACAGACAACTTCATTTCCTTCTTTCATTAAGTCATTAACCAAATGACCCCCTATAAAACCACCAGCACCACAAACTAAATATTTTTTTTTCACAATATGTCTATTTTATATTTTAAATTTAACACTAGAACTATATAACTAATATAGAAATGAATTATTATCTTATACTTTCTAAGTATTCAACTATTTTTATAACAAATAGTTCCTATAGTTTGTGGTAAGCTATAAATAATATATAAAAATTTCAAATAATAATGAATTAAGTTAATGCGCTTTCATATCAATAGGTACTTCAATAATATTTTAATTTCTGGATTACCTGGAGTGTTATCAATTTTTTTATCTTTTTTTTCCATCCCTCTTTTTTTAAATTTAATACCAGCTGATCTTTATGCAAATTATTTAATTCAACATTCTATTTTAACTTTAGGAATGGTGTTAAATTTTAATTTAGGAAAGTTTGCTGCTATAAAAATTCAAAATTTAAATTTAAATAAAAAAAAGCAAATTATATTTACAACAATCATGGCCAGTATTGTATTAGGGGCAATATTCTCTGCAATCACTTACTTGATTATTAAATTTTTCTTTGAAGGTAAAAATTTTTTCGATATAACTTTTTCTTTGTTTTTAGGAATATTTACAACAATACTATATATAAGTATTGATCACATTGTTAAAGGTTTGCAATATTTCAAATTATCAAGTTTTTTTAACTTCTTATTTTATAGCTTATCATTATCACTTCCTGCTTTTTTTTTAATAATAGAAAGTTTAAATTTAAAAACAGTAAACAATTTATTTATAGTTTCATTGTATGTTAAGTTTTTCTCACTTTTTTGTTTAGTGGCAATATTAATTTTAAAAAATGATTTAAAAATAACAAAACTTAACTTTGCATTATTAAGTGAACTTAAAAATCATGCTAAGTGGATGACCATCACTGAGTTTTATAACCAAATATACAACTATGTTGATAAATACTTAATTAAAATTAGTTTAGGCTCAACAATGTTGCTTGCATATGCAGTGCCACAATTAATAGCTGCCAAGTTGGCAATTTTTTCGCAGGCAATGACATCTGTGTTATTACCTAAACTCTCTGCAACAAAAAATGAAAAGCAAAAAAAAAACATTTTGTCAGCAAACCTATATTTTTTTTCAAATTTAATGGGTTTTTCACTGATAATAGCATTACCTTTTTTTGACAAAATATTACCATGGTGGTTAGATAATGCTTACAACATAGAAATATTAAATATTTTTAAGATATTTATTTTAATTGCATTTCTTGTGTGCTTATCAAGTATAATAGTTACTTTTTATGAGGGAACTTTAGTTGCAAAAAAAAATACACAGTATGAGACATTCATAATTATCCCTTTTTTTATTGGTTTAATATATTGCACATATCATAAAAGTATTTTTTTGTTTGCGTTTTTGATAATGCTGAAAGAAATTATTATGTTATTTATAAGACTAATAAATATAAGAAAATATATCTTTAATTATTTATATTTTAACACTGGGATTATATTATTTTTTGTAACTTATAGCTTTTCAATAATGGGGATGAATTATTTATCATATATATCTAGTTTTATTTTTGCAATATTATTATGTATTAATTTTCCACTAAAAATAATTCTAAAAGAATTTTTTTAAAGAGTTTTTAATGAATTTATACAAAAATAAATGAAAGAAAAAATTAAAACTGCAGTAATTTGTTTTTTTACCGCATCAAAAGGTGGGCATGGTTCAGCAGAAGTTTCATTAGGAATTTTTAAATCTATAAAGGGGCAAAAAAAACTATTTGAATTTCAAGAATCAAAAAAAAAAGATAGCTTGGTAAAAAGCAATGTTAAAAAAATATTTTTTTTAATTTTAACTATTTTTCGTTTAAAAAAATTTTTTAGAGGAAAAAATAAGAATATTATTTTTATAGAGGGTGCAAGCTGGATTGGTTTTTCTTTTTTATTTGTATTTCTTTCTAGAATTTTATTAAAGAATATTTTTATAGTATATCACGCCCATAATGTAGAATATGAAATAAGATTAAAAAAAAATAACATCTTAATTTCTTTTATTTCAAAAATTTTTGAAAAATATGTCTATAAAAAATCTAATGTGGCAACTTCTGTATCAAAATATGACCAAAAAATAATTAAAAATTTATATGGTCTGAATTCTTATGTTTTTATAAATGGTGTAAGTGCAGATAGATTGAGGATTAAAAAAATTAGAAGTAATATTCCTAAACAATTTTATTTATATACGGGAAGCTATTTGTATAACCCAAATAAAATTGCTTTGGATGAGCTGATAAATTATATATATCCAAAATTAATTAAAAAATACCCTAACCTTTATTTGATTGTCACTGGAAAAGGGTTGCCCAATAATTTAATCAAAAATAAAAAAATAATACACTTTAAATTCTTAAAAAAAGAACATTTAAATTATTTAATAAAGAAAGCTAATTTTTTACTTCTACCCTTGGAAAAAGCACCAGGAACAAAGTTAAAAGTTATAGAGGCTTTGTTAATTGGCTCTCAAATAATTACAACAAAACATGGTATAAGAGGAATACAGATTAACAATTCAAAACAGCCTTATATTTATAAAAACTATCATCAATTATTTAATTATATCAGTAACTTAATGAATAAAAATATTAAAAGAGAAAAAAGTTTGGATTACAAATCTGAGTATTATAAGGAAAATTTTTTAATCGAAAATATAATTAAAAGATTTCAATCTAAATATTATAGCTAACTATTTAAACAAAATGAGTATTGAAAAAAAGTTATTATCAAGTAGTAATGACCATTTGGTAATCATAAATTCTTTAAATGAAAAATTTTTTTAATAAAATTATTAACAATACTGAATACGAAGATAAATTATTAATACTTATTTATTTTCTTTTTCCATTCTTATTGTGTATTAGCATATTTTTAACAGATTTTTTTGCATCTGTTGCAGGATTAGTTGTAATTTATATCTTTATATCAAAAATAAATTTTTATAATTTCATTAAACCTATAAAAAAAGAGATATATTTATTTTTATTTTTTTTTATTATTATTATAATAAGTCTTATATTTTCAAATAATTTTAAAGCTAGTTTTCCTTCCTCCTTTTTTTATTTCAGATATATTTTATTTAGTCTCGGCCTTTATTATTTGTTAAAAAAGTACAAATTTATGATCGATGTATTAACAGTTTCATTAGTTTCTTGCTTAATTTTGATTTGTATAGACTCAATGTTACAATTTTTTACTTATCAAAATTTATTTCGCTACAATTTGCCAAATATTATTGGTCTTAAAATTGGTGAAGACCCAAATATTACAAGATATGTAACTAGTTTTTTTGACCAAGAAAAAAAGCTTGGTAGTTTTGTGGTTCGTTTGCTACCGTTCATAATATCTTTAACCTTTTTATATAATAATTTAAGAAAATATAAACTTGATTTAATAATAATTATTTTTTCAGGTATTATTATTTTTTTTACTACAGAGCGTACTGCTCTATTTTTATACATTGTGTTTTGCTTCTTTTATTTTTTAATTATTAATTATAAATCATTATTTTTTATATTTATATTATCTACAGCAATTATACTTTTTCAAAATAATGATGCTTTTTTTGATAAATATATATTTGGAACCCTAAATCAAATTGGTATTTCGAAAAGAATAGGAACTGATAGCTACGGTAATTCAGTAAGCAACCTCATTATTAAAAAAGAAAATAGAAAAATTTATTACTATTCAGAAGAGCATGAAAATTTATCCTATACTGGATTAAAAATTTTTGAAAAAAATATTTTGACAGGATCTGGAATTAAAAACTTTTATTCAACATGTTATGATTTAATTGAAGAAACTAAACAAGAGCTAAAGAATCCTGATGGCCTTCATCGTAGAAACAACTCACTTGTTTGTTCTACTCATCCACATAACACCTATATTCAGCTATTATCTGATATTGGTATATTAGGTTTTATGCTCATATCTTTTATTTTCATAAATATTTTACTTAATAGCTTAAAAATTGTTTACCTAGGAAACTTTAAAAATAACCCCCATGTTTCCGCATACTACCTTGTAAATATAGGCATAATATTAAATTTATTGCCGTTTATACCCTCGGGTAGTTTTTTCAATAACTGGATCTGTTATATAATATTTTATCCAATAGGATATTGGCTTTATCTTAAAAAAAAGCTATAAAAAAAATATATTCTGCTATTTTTTTTTTAAATAATATATCTTTATAGACATCAATATGAATTATTTTCTTAATACTTTTTTGAAACAGAAAAATTTCTTCCTTAAAATTTTTCTAATATTAGGTTTATTTATTTCGTGGAGCTCTATATCAACAAATTTTTATGATATCACTACAATATTTTCTACTAATAAAATCAACTTTACATTACTAGTAAATTTTTTACGGTCAACTGCAGTTATTATCTACTTTATAATTATTTTATTTTTCTCTATTTTTTTTTATCAAAAAACTAGTTTTAAGATTAAAGATAATATTTTTTATTTTTTTATATTTTTATATTTTTTGGCTCATATACCTGGCTTGTTACTCACTGATAACAGTCTTGTTAATATGTATTATGTGGTTAGTTCACTTAATGTAATTCTAATATTTAGTCTTGCTCATAAAGTTTTTGATGAAACTGAAATAAAATTATTTGCCTATATTACCTTTTTTTACCTGGTTATTATTTTTTTTCTATACTTTACTAAAGATGCGATCCTATTTTTTACTTATGTTGATGGTGGACATAATGGTTCATTCTATTCAAATTATACTGGAGATGGCGACATATTTGGTGTGATACCTCCAAGATCTGCTGGTTTGAGTAGAAGTGCAATTTTGCTAATGTTATTTTTAACTTTATTTTCTTTTAAACTTAAGAATAAATATATCAGATATGCAACGATTATATTTTTTAGTACTGTAGTATTCCTTTATCAATCAAGAACCTCTGTCGGTTTACTTTTTGGAGTTACTATTTTAGAGATATTTTTTCTTTCAAAATATAATTTAATAACCATATCAAAAAAATTAGCTATTTATATTTTTATTCCTTTTGTTGCCTTCACAGGAGTTACTTTGATTAAATCAACAATATATTTAAATAATTTAATAGAAAAAAAAATAGACGCATTTTCTAATTGTGAGGTTATTACTAGCCATCGCGTACAACAGATTAATTACGATCCATATTTCATTAAACAATGTTGGCTAAAAAAAAAAGCAAGGCCATTCAATATTAAGCAGCCCTTAAAATATCTACAAAATA
>Ga0209383_1000267_pt1 | contig 38282 bp, 40 predicted proteins | sample CoawatmetaG02DNA_FD_187510 | JGI IMG/M metagenome (GOLD analysis project Ga0209383, IMG submission 187510) | Marine microbial communities from the West Antarctic Peninsula - Coastal water metaG029-DNA (SPAdes) (version 2) | ecosystem: Environmental > Aquatic > Marine > Coastal ... | reverse complement strand
GAGTTTCAGGGAATTTTTCAAGCTGAGGTGCTTTAAAATAATCACCCCAAATCACCCTAACTGATTCCTTAACTTTTATTCCATGCTCTTCTTTTTGAGCAACTAATCTACTAAATTGTGCATTATCGTTGGGAGTTTTTGTTTCTTTATCGTTTAATTCTACTAATAAATCGGTAGTTCTGATAATAGTTAAAACTGCAACCTGAATTTCAATAGGATCATAAATTTTACAAGGTATATCACAGTGGGCTTGAGATACATTGAAAGTTAATTTTTTATCAATACTATTTAGTATTTTATACAACATTTTTTTTCCTTTTTAGATATTAAACATTAAAGTAATTATTAATTCTTTAAACTTAGTTTCTCTTAATGAATTAAAGTTCATTCAAAGGACTATGAATATGAATAAATAGTATTATTTAGCTTCTTTCCTAAATGAATCATATGCCCTATGGAGTATATAAAACCAAACTCCATTAACGCATGGCTCAACTATTGCATTTGTCGCTGCTAATTCAAGGGTTGCTCCTGTAATTAGGTAAGTACAAATCATGGCAATAAATATATGTCCTATCGTATATATTGCTGCAAGTGTTGCACTAGAGTATCCAACTATGTTCCTTACTGCATTGTAAATGCCTGCTTGAAATTCTGTCATATATTACCTTTAATAAAATTATGTTGTAGATTTTAGATGATAATGAGAATCATTCGTATTATCAAGTTTTAAATATAATAAATTTTTAAAAAAGTCATAACTTAAGTAATCAAGTAAATAAAAGTTTAGTTTCCTGCAATAAATGAGGTGTGGTTTTTTTTCTTGATCCAAAAGGTTATCCCCTTTTAAATAAAGACTAATATCATTATTCATTGGAAGTTGATAATTTATTGTTAGCTTAATATTGGTGTAATTATCAGTTTTTAACTCATAGGGACCAATATTAGTCTGATTAAAGACATAAAACTAATGAATATTTATATCTCATTTGGTTCACAAGAGATATAGAGCTTTATTGAGAGTAGGACTCGGTACCGGCAGCTCCAACAATTAGTAAAGATAAACCCTTAATTCAGGGTTTTTTGTCTTATTTACCACTATGTATTATTTTTTTGAAGCCTCAATTGCTTGTTCAACATCTTGAATAATGTCATCAATATGCTCAATACCCACTGAAATTCTTATCAAATCTTCACTAACGCCTGCTAAAACTTTCTGTTCTGGAGTCAATTGTCTATGTAATGTTGATGCTGGATGGCATGCAAGTGATTTAGCATCTCCCATACTAAGCACCCTCAAAATCATTTGAAGTGCGTCAATAAATCTAGCTGCTGCATCACTTCCACCTTTAATACCAAAACTAATAATGCCCGATGCTTGACCATTCGTAATTTTTTTACAAACATCATTATATTTATCATTAGGTAGAGCAGCATAATTTACCCATTCCACACGTTCGTGGCTTTGTAAGTATTTGGCTAGCGCAAGTGCATTATCGCAATGTCGCTCCATCCTTACGCCTAATGATTCAAGCCCCAACATTATTATATAGGCGTTATTGGGCGATAAACATGCTCCTGTTTCTCTCAAAGGAACAACCCGACAACAGGCAATAAAAGCAGCAGGTCCGAATTGTTCCGTGTATACAATTCCATGGTAAGAAGGGTCTGGTTCATTAAGCATAGGATATTTCTTTGGCTCTTTAGTCCAATCGAATTTTCCAGAATCAACAATAATTCCACCAATCGTTGCTCCATGACCATCTATATATTTTGTAAGAGAATGAATAACAATATCTGCTCCAAACTCAATTGGTCGGCATAAATAAGGTGTGGCTACAGTATTATCCACAATCAAAGGAATACCATGTTTATGAGCAATATCTGCAAATTTCTTTAGGTCAATAATATTTCCTAGAGGATTACCAATTGACTCACAATATATAGCCTTGGTTTTTTCGTCTATTGCTTGTTCAAGACCCTCAAAATCTGCTCCATCGACCATTTTTACATTAATGCCATACTTAGGGAAGCTGTGAGTAAAACAGTTATATGTTCCCCCATATAGCTGATTGGTACTCACAATATTATCACCCGCTCTTGTAATGGTCTGGATAGCATAAGTGATTGCAGCCATCCCAGAGGCAAGAGATAAAGCAGCAATCCCACCTTCCATTTCCGCAACTCTTTTTTCAAGTACCGTGTTAGTAGGATTTCCTATTCTTGAATAAATATTTCCTTCGACCTTAAGGTCGAATAAATCTGCACCATGCTGTGTGTCATCAATAGTAAATCCCGAAGTTTGATAAATTGGGGTCGTTGCTGCTTTTTGGTCATTTGTATCTGGATCATAACCATGATGAAGTGCTATTGATTCAAGTTTCATATATACATTCCTTTAATTATCATTTTAAATCTAACGCTCCGTCGTTAATTTTTGCCCATTTAAAACTCATATATTCTACCAAGTAATTTTGATAAAATTTATAGGTTCTATTAGGAAATTGGTCCATCGCTCGTAATACATAATTTGCCTGTATTGATGGTTTTGATTTTTCACCCAAATATTTTGGAGTGCAACTCGTTAATTTATGTTTTTTCATATAATCGACTGTTTTGCAAATACGCTGACTAACTATTTCACATCTAGCAGTCCAACTAAAATTAATATATCCTGCATGAGCAAAAAGATTTGGTATTCCACTAAACATCATTCCTCTGTACCAACTAGTATCATTGATATTTATTTTTTTATCGTTAACAAAAATATCAATACCACCTAATAATTGTGCATTACCGCCTGTGGCCATAACTGTAATATCACTGTCGATAACTTTTCCATTTTTTAACTTAACACCAGTTGTTTCCCAATTACTAACTCCTTCGCGCACTATTGTTACTTTGCTTAACTCTACAGCTCTAAAATAATCTTGATCTAAACTTGAAGCAGGGCGCTGGTCCCAATAATCATATGCGGGAGTGGTAGTCTCATTATAATAAGGATCGGTAGCTATTATTTTCTTTCTAAGAGATTTTTTAAAAAATCTACTGGATATATAATCCTTTAAGACTTCAAATGTTTTATAACCTCGAGATGATTTTTCTTGACTATCAATGTTTATGATCCATGCAGGACTGCGCTGAACCAATGTTACCGTTTTCGCATCTTTTATTATTGACGGCGCCATAGTAATAGCCGTGCATCCGCTACCAATAATAGTTACATTTTTATCTTTATAGTCTGTATCTCCCCAAGCTTGCGTATGTACAATTTTTCCTTGGTATTTTTTTTCGTCTTTAAACTTTGGTAAATGAGGGTTTTTACGATCACGTGATCCAGTACAGCAAATAACATATTGGCTAGTAAAATTTTTACGATTAGTTTTTGTTGCCCATTGATTGTCTTTCCAAGATGATGTTGTGACCTGTGTATCAAATAAGATATGCTCTTTGATATTAAATTTTTCTGCAGTGTCATTTATATAATTTTTAATATCCTGACCTTTGCCTATTATTGGCCCCTGCCAAGGATTAAAACTAAATCCATAGGTATACATATCATTGTCTGCACGGACACCGGGAAACTTCATCTGGTCCCAGGTACCACCTAGATCAATTCTTGACTCAATTATCTTATATGTAATATTGGGAAAGTTTTTTTGTAAGTAATAGGCTGTTGTTATTCCTGCTATTCCCGCCCCAATAATGACTACATCTATTTTTTTATCCACTTTAAGCGAACCCATTGTTATATTCTGGTTCTGACAAACAAATTAGACCATAGTTCACAATAATTAGCATCCTACCTATTAAAATTTTTATTACTATCTAAGAGTGAACTAATCTAAGAAAATACTTCTTACTTTAGATAAATGAGCATAAGATTTCATTAATTCTTAAGTATCAAGAGCTTTTTTCACTTTAAAGACTGAGACTAATGCATAACTATATTATATGGCTGGTTTATAAAAGCTAAAAATTTCCGACTACTTTACATTTTCCTTTGATTTGAAATGAATCCCCAGTTTTTTTATTGTTATTAGTGAGCATAATAACTCTATACATCCTATAACTTAGATCTTTTCTTCCCATCTCAATAAAATCAGTTGTATCATGAGTTTTGTCTGTAAATTTATTATGACAAGTCATCACCCAATTATTTTTTGTACATGAATATTTCTTATTTGTACGAATCTCAATTAGTAACTCTTTTAAATCATCGTACTCATATAATTCTTTATACCAGTCAGTATTAAATAATGACGTATCTTCATAAATTCCAATTCCTTTTTCTAGCTTAACCTTGCAACTATAAGTGAAAGGTTCGGCGAATACGTGAATAGGAATTAATAGAAATATAAGTAGATATTTACTTTTAGCGCTTAAGACATTTTTTAATATCATAAATGAAACCTTTGTATTTATTTAATGAGATCAAACGTACATAGGTGCTATTATGGCGCCACCCAATATTCTTCCTGATTATTTTTTGTGAATATGCATTTAGCTCGGCAATGACCAGTTGAAGATAATTCAAGGATATCCATTTGTTTAAACTTTATATTAACAACTTCAAATCTATCATCGGAATTGTTAAATTCATAATCTTTAGCAGATGATATTTTCTTACCTGGAAATGGAATAATCTTGTAGTCATCTCTTTGTTTATCATTTAATTTATCCCAATAAGTATTTTTATTTTCCAAAATGGATGCCTCTCCATCAACCTGAACCTGTAGTTTTTGTTTCTGGTCCCAAAATAATAATGAGCAATTTTTATTATGATGTAATTGATGATATTTTTGGCTTTTACGATCTGTGAAAATTATTAATGAATGATCATGCTCACTAAAATTTCGTGCAACAACAATTCTTTGAAAAACTTTATTATTTACTGAAGTTGAGAGTACTGGCAGGCGAAAAGGTGATTTTCGATCAACCGTACCTCGCTGAATTGTTTTAAGAGCCATCAAGGTAAATTCTGAAACATTCATATTTAATCCTTATTGAATATGCTTTAGTCCGATAAAGTATTTTGTCGTTCATTTATTTAATTTAAATAATAACTAATTATGAATTTAATGGTCAAGATTAAATAATAATAATTTAAAGTGTATTTATTGTGTTTAATGTATCAATGGCAGGTTAAAAAATATGTCTAAGCAAAAAATTATAAATATTGTTTGGCTTAAAAGAGATCTGAGACTTACCGATCATCTCCCTTTGTATAATGCAATTCAAGAGCAAGAGAATTTCTTAATTTTGTATATCTATGAACCTTCTTTAATGCAAGATGTTCATCACGATGAACGTCACGGGAGATTTGTAGAACAATCATTATCTGATATTCAAGAAGAACTTCTAACGTACGATAAAAAATTGACTATTGCTTTTGGAGAAGCAACTGAAATATTTCAGCTTTTAATTGATAGGTACAGTATTAAAAAAATCTTTAGCCATGAGGAAACTGGTTTAAAAATATCATACTCTAGGGATTTAGAACTGAACTTATTTTTTAAAAAATATCATATTATTTGGCATGAGTATCAATCAAATGCTGTTATACGGGGTTTAACTAACCGTAAAAATTGGGAAAAGCATTGGAATAGGGTAATGCGTAGCCCTATTGAAAAAATTAATCTAACAGAAGCCCGAATTCTTCACCACGATTTCTACTCAAAAAATACACCTACTTTTTCTCCTAAAAATTATTATCAAAAAGGTGGATTTAAGAGTGCTCATCTTGAATTAGAAAGTTTTTTTATTGACAGAGGAGGCGAATATTATAAGAATATTTCTAAGCCAGAAAAAAGTCGACATACCTGTTCAAGGCTTTCGCCATATATTAGCTTTGGAAATATAAGCATCAGAGAGATTTATAAAGAACTATTGAACTCATGGGATAGGCCTGGGTGGAGAAGATCAATGGCAGCATTATCATCAAGGTTGCATTGGCATTGTCACTTTATTCAAAAATTTGAAAGTGAAATAACAATTCAAAATGAGCCAGTAAACAGTGGGTACAAAAATTTCCCATACTTAATTATTGATAAAACTCACAATGATTTTCAATTATGGGCTCATGGTCAAACCGGATATCCACTTGTAGATGCATCTATGAGGGCATTAAAGTTAACGGGCTACCTTAACTTTAGAATGCGTGCAATGTTAGTTAGTTTTGCATGTCATTACTATTTAATTCACTGGAAATTAGTCGCAGAGTATTTAGCGACTTTATTTTTAGATTTTGAACCTGGTATTCATTATCCGCAAATACAAATGCAAGCAGGTGTTACTGGAATAAATACTATTCGAATTTATAATCCAATGAAGCAAGCACTTGAACATGATACAGATACATTATTTATAAAAAAATGGGTAGAAGAGCTTCGTGGATATGATTCTGGATATATTCTTAATTTACCTAATAAAAACTATGATTTATTTTTTCAACCCCAAAGTCGTTATCCTCAACCTCGTTATGACTTTCAAGAGAGAGTAAAAAAAACAAAAGATTTATTGTGGCAATGGAAAAAAAGTAATAAAGTTAAAAAAAATAATTTAAAAATATTGTCAAAACATGTCAAAGTTAGAAACAAAAAAGTTTTTTGAAATTTTTAATAATTATTTTTTTCTAGTAATTTGTTCTAATCGAAAATCTAGGGCTAACTCCTAATTTTTAGTTATAGTTTTGTGACGTTAGAATAGTATAGTTCTCTTCTAGCCAACGAAACTTTTCCAAACGTAATGAGTCTTTGAAATATGAAAAAACTTCTATTTATTATTTTATTATTAATATCCTCTATTACATTAGGAAAAGGATCAAACTATATTTTTGGTTGGTCCCATTTAAATGACCCAGATTTAAATATACCAAGAGGAGGAACAAGTAATGGCCCTGAAGTAATTCTTGACACTGAACCACATACTTTATGGAAACAATTACAAAATACAGATTTAACTAAATTTGAAAAAGACAGGCTATCAATTTTATCAATGGCAGGTAAATACAGAGTTTATTTTGACTTTATGGAAACTATGGGTTTTGTTGAAAATTACCACCCAAAGCAGCCTTATCAATCCTGGGCTACTGAATTTGTTGAAGTTATAGAAGAGGAAAAATATTTTATAAGTTTACAACATACAATTGTTATGTATTACAAACAAGAAGATGGCCTCATATCCGATCCTGTTGTAATGAAGCATTGGAGACAAGATTGGCAGTATGAAGATAATATAATTAATAAATATATTGGCAATAAAACATGGGAGAGAAATAAAATTTCTTGGAGCCAAAAAAAAGGTACATGGTCTCAATCTGTCTATCAAGTTGATGATAGTCCAAGATATCAAAGTTATGGTAAGTGGATACACTCTGTAAATTTCTCTTCATGGTCTAGTAATGAAACTTGGAGACAACTTCCAAGAAGAGAATATTCAGTAAGAGATGATTATGATGTGCTTATTGGAATTAATACCCAGACAATTACTCCAACAGGATGGGTTCATGAGCAAAATAATAAAAAAGTTTTATTAAATAAGGGGCATGAGGTACTAGCTAAAGAAATAGGTATAGCTAGATATGAAAGAATTAAAGATTTCAATTGGGAGGCTGGTAATGAATATTGGGATAAAACTGATGTATTCTGGAGAGCAGTAAGAAGTGCTTGGAATAAAAAATTAAATAATTCAAAGATCTTTAAACTTCAAAATGAAGTAGATGGAGAAATCTTATTTAGTAAGCTTTTTATGTTAGCAGATCAATATGCCAAAGGTGATACAAAGGTAATAAGTAGTATCCAAGCTATTGTAGACACTCATGCAAAATAGTAGGAATAAATTAAAAGAAAGTAAAGGTGGTAATTTTATTGTATTAAAAATTATTATCATTTTTTCAGGATTGCTTTCCAACCTAAAATATCTATTAGCACAAACAAAAAAATGCATTGGAGGTTGCTAATATATAAAATACCCCATGAGTGCTTAAGGACTATTTTTGAAGATATTTTAGAATTTGCCTACTTAATTGTGAGGGGGTAAGATAGCCATATGAAAACATTAATATTTTTAATAACATTATTTCCTGGAATTATTTTAGCCGATGATATTCAAATGTGTCAAAAAATAGCTTCTGAGATAAATAGTTCAGCTCCAATGACCATTGACGAAACAACTAGACTTGCTAATGCCGAGTGTATCTCGAGTTTAAAAAAAGGAACAAAAGTTAAACTTATATATAACTATCAAATATTAGATGGTAGGGTCTTAAAAAAAGATATCCGGTCTCGAAGACCTACTATAGTAAATAGATGGTGCTCTAAACCCAATATGACCTTCACGTTAAAAGCTTATGATGCTGAATATAGGTACTCTTACGTAAGTGGTAAATATATTGCATCAATTAATCTAACTATAAAAGATTGTAAATAATTAGATTCTTATAGTAATTTGTATACTATTCCAACTTAGATTCCAACACACGGCGTATATAAATTTATTGATTTTAAAGACATGAAGAGTTAAATGGGTAAAATAGAGTTCTTATGAACCTAGCTCATCTATCATGAATCATTCTTACGGTTGGCAATTAGAAAATAGCTATGCTGACTTGTCGGAACATTTTTTTACTCGTATTAATCCCACACCTGTAAATGACCCACAGCTTTTGCTATTCAATGCTGATCTCTCAAAATCACTCGGTATTGATTTACCTACTGATGATAAAAAGATGCTGGCTCAGATTTTTTCTGGTAATACACTACCTAAAGATTCAAAACCTATTGCACAAGCTTATGCAGGGCATCAGTTCGGCCATTTCTCAATACTAGGAGACGGCCGTGCACACTTAATTGGAGAGCAAATTACGCCAGAGCACAAACGCTTCGATATTCAGCTTAAAGGTTCTGGTCCAACACCTTATTCACGAAGTGGTGATGGGCGTGCTGCTCTTGCTCCAATGTTGCGAGAATATCTTATTAGTGAGGCAATGCATGCATTAAAAATTTCTACAACCCGGAGCCTTGCATTAGTATCAACTGGCGAATCAGTGTTACGCTCATCTTTATTAGATGGTGCAATTCTGACGCGCGTAGCCTCTAGCCACTTGCGCGTAGGTACTTTTGAATATGCCAATGCTACTCAAGGCTCAGAGGGACTCAAGCAATTGGCTAATTATGCAATAGCGCGACATTACCCAGAACTTACTAACCAGGAAAATCCTTATCTCGGCTTACTCAATGCAGTGATAGAGCGGCAAGCTAAACTCGTTGCTGCATGGATGCATATTGGATTCATTCATGGTGTAATGAATACTGATAATATGACTATTAGCGGTGAAACGATTGACTATGGCCCTTGTGCTTTCATGGAGATTTTTTCCATGGAGACAGTATTTAGCTCGATTGATTCTCATGGGCGCTATAAGTATGGAAGTCAAGCGCATGCTGCCCAATGGAATCTCGCACGGCTAGCCGACAGTCTTCTACCACTTTTACATAAGGAGAAGGATAAAGCTTTGAAACTCGCAGAAGTGGCGATTGAGGGTTACAGTGCGATTTTTAATCAAGCATGGATTTCAGGTATGCGTTGCAAGCTTGGATTATTTGGTGAGGAAGCAGGCGATTTTTCTCTCGCTCAAAACCTTTTAGACTGGATGCAAACCTCGAAAGCCAACTACACAAAAACTTTTCGTGATCTTACCAAAGAAAAGATATCACAAAATGAAGCCTACAAATCACCAGTATTTCAAAAATGGTACATGCTTTGGAAGGCAAGACTTACAAGAAACCCAAAGCCTCTTAAAGCCTCTTTTTGTTTGATGCATGATAGTAATCCCGCAATTATTCCGAACAATTACTATGTGGAAGAGGTTTTGGCAGCAGGAGAAGACGGTGACCTAAAACCTTTCTTAGCCTTACTTGAAATTTTGAAGAATCCGTTTGAGGAAACATTATCCAATAAAGCTCATCGCAACCGAACCATTCAACCAAATCCCAATTACCAAACTTTTTGTGGAACATAAAAATATTTTCTAATTGATTAGTATGATTTATCAATTCGTGTGTGATAGTAATATGGATTCATATACTAATCTACAATGCGTATCCCACCCTGACATAGATTAAGGTAGACACATAGAGATGATTAGATAGATAATGCTAATAAATAGATATGTTTTATTAGGTTCACAAGGGATATAGAGCCCTAGAGCGCTTAGGATTCGATACCCCCAGCTCCACCAATTACTATTTTTTAAAAAAAATAAAATTAAAATACAAAGGAGTACTTTGAATTGGTAACACCAACAACATATTTAAATCCTCTAGTTGATAAAGCATTAAGTAAAAACCCTTTTAACTTTGCTGATTCTGAAGGTATTAAATCTTACTTAAATGAGCTCTTAATAGACAAAAATTTATCCTTAGCACTTAAATTAATTATTTATATAGAGTCGAATATTAAACTTCATAATGATGAAGCATTAAAAGAGGGATTTATTAATTCTCTATTAGATATTGTGTTGCAGTATAAGATTAATAATGAACAAGATAAAATCCCATCTTTCTTTGACAATCTTTTATTACGTAATATGCGAGAGGGAGGGCCCAATTCGTCAAAAGCATACGAATGGTTTAGAAGTGTGTTTTTTTCAAAGGTAAACCGATTTAAAGATTTTAAGATACGATCAGAAGAAAATTGTATTTTTTCAAATCAAGCCAGAACAAATGGTATGTCTGTAGTTCTCTCACAAGGAACTCATGGAGTATTTACCTGGAAAGATCATATTGTTTTTAAATCTGTATTTGATTTAGCCATTTACTCAATGCTAATAGAAGAATTAAAGCCAGATGTAATAATAGAAATAGGATCTGGAAAGGGAGGAAGTGCTGTTTGGTTAGCTGATATGGTAAAAATTCTAGGATTAAAGTCTCAAATATATAGTTATGATATTAACAAACCAGATTTTAGTTATCCTGATGTAAGTTTTATTGAGTTTGATTTGAATAACTTAAATGAGCATGTAGATTTTCCAGAAAATGAAAATTGGGTTGGTTCGAAGTTAATTATTGAAGATGCACATGTTAATATTTCTCAAGTATTAAATAAAATAGATAGTAAAGTGGGAAAAGGTGACTACTTAATAGTTGAGGATAGCGATGGCAAGCAAAAAGATTTGTTTAACTTTGTGAAGGATACAAAAACTTTATATCTAACAGATCAACATTATTTAGATTTATTTGGAAGGAATGGCACATCAGCAACTAATTCAATTTTCAAGATAGGGTAAGCCGAACTTTAGCTCCACTAATGACCTAGCTTTATTTGAATTCATAAAACTCCATAACAAGAATAAAACCAGTAGTATTAAAAATTATTAGCGTCATTGTGAGTTAAAATAAAAAAAATGAAAATTGCTATTATCGGTGCAGGTATTTCAGCAGTAACTATTGCACAAAACCTAAAAAATATTGCTAATGTAACCCTCTTTGAAAAAAGTTTAGGTGTCGGAGGCAGGATGGCTTTAAGGCGATCGGGCCCATACGAATTTGATCATGGAGCTCAATTTTTTACTGCTAAGAATGAGAATTTTAAAAATTTTATTGCGCCATTAGTAAAAGAAAACATAATTAAACAATGGGATGCGCGCTTTGTTGAATTTAAAAATAATAAATTACTAAGGGAGACTATTTGGAATTCAGAATACCCTCATTATGTTGGTGTGCCTGGGATGAATTCGATTTGTAAGTATTTATCTTTGGAGCTCGATGTTGAATTAAATACCAAAGTTAATAAAATGGTCAAAAATACTTACAATAGGTGGGAATTATTTGATGATAAGTTAAAAAATTTAGGAGAATTTGATTGGGTCATATCTACAGCTCCTGCAATTCAATCTGCAGAAATTCTTCCAAAAATTTTTAAGTATCATACCGATTTACTCGGTAGAAAAATGCTGGGTTGTTTTTCATTAATGCTTGGATTTAAAAAAGCACTTCCATTGTCATGGGATGCAGCTCTTATAAGAGATGCTGATATAAGCTGGATATCAATTAATAGCTCTAAACCAAACAGAACAAAGTCGTTTGCTATGTTAATTCACTCAACTAACATTTGGGCAGAAAACCATTTATCCGATAATTATCAGGATGTTGCCTCATTTCTAAATAAAGAAACCTCGCGAATTATTGGCTACGATACAAGCCAAGCTGATCATATCGACCTTCATGCATGGCGATATGCAAATATAGAAAAACAAACAAAACCTAATTTATTAATTGATTATGAAAATAGGCTTGCTTCATGTGGTGATTGGATAATTCAGGGGAGAATTGAAAGTGCTTTCGAAGCAGGGATTATGATGGCAAAAGAAATTAATAAAATTAAGTAAAATTTGTGCCCCGAATGAGCTAAATAAAAATAAATTTTAATAAAATAATTTGTCCACAAGTTTTTGTTGCATACTAAAAATTAAGATATAAAATAACTTATTACTAAAGGATAATTGAAATGAGTGAAAATGTACTTAGGATATATATAAAAGAAGGATTCCGAGGATGACCTTAAAACATATAAGAAAAATAGTTATTTACTTGTTATTTTTTGGCTTGGGGTACATCACAGCCTGCCTTGTTACGAATGGATATTTAAAAAAATTATATGAGCAGAAAGCGACTTTAGCCACTCTTGAATCAACTCCTATTGATATTAATGAGTCTATATATATAGTTTCCCCCAAGAGTGGTGACGAGGTTACAAATCCAGTAAAGGTAATTTTTGGTCTTAAAAATATGGAGGTAGCTCCAGCAGGAACGAAAAAAGATAATACAGGCCATCATCATTTATTAGTTAATTTAGATGAGCTTCCAGATTTACAATCACCATTACCAAGTAATAAAAATTTAATTCATTTTGGTTTAGGTCAAAAAGAAACTGAGGTTACACTAAGGAAAGGAAGCAATACGCTACAATTAATTTTAGGCGACTATATGCACAGACCTCACAAGCCACCATTAATTTCAAAAAAAATTAACATTATTGTAAAATAATTTATTCAGATAATTTAAATTCTTTCTTTAAAAATTTAATAATTTCAGCTGATTCGTAAAGCCATTCAGTTTGCGAATTCAATTTCTCTATTTTTAAACATGGCACCTTATGTTTTCCGCCCTCATTAACTAATTCAGATTTGAATACCTTATTATTTTTTGCATCCTTAAGATTAATTTTAAGGCTATTCTTCCATATAAACCTTCTTACTTTTACACAAAATGGGCAGGCTTCAAATTGGTAAATTGTTAAATATTTGGTTTCTTTATCAATCTTATCTTGGTCAAATTTTTTTCTTAATATTGGCTTAGGTAGAGTTATTGCATTTATAAAAAGAATTAATTTACCTAAAAACCATCTTATTAGACTCATATTATTTCCTTAATTTTTTTTTGTTAAAAATGGATTATTAGTCAGACTAGTTTCATCTATATTACAATTTTACTTTCATTAGTTTTCTTAATTGTGATTGATATTTGAGTTAACTATATCCCATAAAATAATAATAAACATAATTTTGATAAAACTTTAATGGGATCAAGGCCACTTATTTTTGTTCTTATAGGGGCTTCTGATCTATTAATTTGTTCGTTAAGTCATCATAGAATAAGTTATAAAGATAGAGACGACTGGAGAGGTCATTTTTTATCACCTAAACTCACAACTTAATTAAGTTTTCGCTTTAAATATATATAGGATAAATTTAAACAAAAAGGGATGAATCCTGCATAAATAAATTTATTAATCCCAAAGTGATTAATTACAGTAAAACTTAGTATTCCAATAATTAAACCAATTAAATAAGTTTTTACTGATATCGTGTTTCCCATAGATAAAGTAATGATAAGCGGCGCAAATGATATTCCTAAAAGAGTCCAGGCATAAATAACAATTGAAAACACACTATTGTTATTAAGCAAGGCTATAGCTGTTGATATTAAAGCCACTGCAAAAGTTATTAATTTAATTTGGATATTTGAGAAATTTTTTGATTTAAATAAGTCTTGTGAAATATTTCCTGAGCAATTAATTATTAATGAATCAGCGGTTGACATAGTTGCAGCAAAGATCCCAGCAATAATTACCCCAACCATTAATGGGTTTAATAACTCTAATGCCATTAATGGTAAAGCTAATTCAGGATCAAAAATTTTTTGATTTCCAAGGTAAATTCTAGACAGCATCCCAACGCAAAATGCTAAAAAATAGAAGATGAGATACCAAATATAGTAATGATACCTAGCCCTTTCAATTAGTTCCGGGTCTTTAAGCGCCATAAATCTAACCATAATATGAGGTTGGCCAATTACAAATAAACCGGCTACAAGCCAGCTTAATGGGTAAATCAATTTTAAAAAGATTGAGTGTTGAATTTCAAGGGGGAAAAGATTTAAGTAATTATCAACTAGAGACCATTTTTCAAAAGCAATGTTGATTCCACCTAGACTTATAAAGCATGAAACAACTAAGATAATCATCGAGATGACCATAATTATTGCTTGAATTACATCAGTCCATATTGAAGCACGAATACCACCAACCAAGGTGTACATAAATACAATAACTGAGCCTATACCAATCCCCAACCATAAATCCCAATCAAAAATTACCATTAATGTTTTACCACCAGATACAAATTGAGCAGAGGCATACACAATAAGAAATATAAGGCTAAGCAGACCTATGAACTTTGTAATAAATGAGCCTTGATTTGCCCATGCACCGATAACTGAAGCATAGGTAACGTTAGTATTTTTGGATGTTTCCTGGTTTATTTTTTTATGTATAGTTTTTGAGATTAAAAAATCACCCAGAATCCATCCAATCATTAGCCAAATTGAGGGTAGGCCAACAAGATAAGTGAATCCAATTAAGCCGATAAACATATAGCCACTATTATTAGTAGCCATAGCAGACAGACCAACCAGCCAAGGACTTAAGGATTTACTAGCAAGATAGTAATCAGACTTGTTTGGCTTACTAAAGCGACCTGCAGATAGCCCAATAATGGCAATGACTGAGAGAATAATTAAGAAGGATAAAATCACGATCAATCAACCTCGTAAGCACCATGTTGGTTGTGCACTTCATCCCCCTTGATTGGTGGATTAAAGACACAAGCTAATTTCATTTCTTCAGTACAGTTTAGGATATGATTATCATGCTCATTCAAGGCATAAAGTGTTCCGGGCATTATGTTGAAAGTTTTATTATGTTTTAAATCAACAATCTCACCACGACCACTTATACAATAAACTGATTCCAAATGATTAATATAATGCATTTTAATATTTGAGCACTTATAAATTGTTGTGATATGGAAGGAGAAGCCCATCCCATCTTCTTTTAGCAACATACGAATACTATTCCATTGCCCTTTTGGATCCTCAACCTTATTGCATTGATCAATTTTTTTTATAATCATGACTTAACTTCATAATCTTCATGAAAATAATCAATCTCTTCATCAAAGATGTTTTTTTCTATACAAATTGTTTTAATTGCATCTTCTAATATATCTATACCATTTTTTAGATTTTGATCGGAAATTGTAAGTGGGCATAAGAATTTAATCACATGGTCATCTGCGCCACTAGTTTCTATCATTAAACCTTTTTTAAAGGCTAACTTTGTAATTTTGTTTGCCAGATTGCCATCAACACAATTAAGCCCTTGAAACATTCCACGGCCTCTTGAAGAAAAATTACCTTCCCCGTACCTAGTAATAATTTTTTGTATTCTATTGTAGATATACTCACCTTTTTTTCTAACCTCATTAGCAAATAAGTCATCAGACCAGTAATGATCAATTGTTTTCTTAGCTGTAACAAAAGCAAGGTTATTTCCCCGGAAGGTTCCATTATGCTCCCCTGGTTTCCATATATCGTGTTCTGGCTTTATAAGTACTACAGCAAATGGAAGCCCATAACCACTCAAAGATTTTGATAGTGTAATCATATCTGGCTCAATACCCATTTTTTCAAAGCTGAAAAAAGATCCAGTTCTTCCGCACCCTGCCTGAATATCATCGATTATTAGCAATAAATCATGCTTTCGACATACTTTTTGTATATTTTGTAGCCAGCAAATACTAGCTGCAGTTATTCCCCCTTCACCTTGAACAGTTTCAACGATGATGGCCGCCGGGTGATCAATGCCGCTGCTAGAATCTGTTAGAACCTTATCCAGATAAGAAGTAGTATCAATATCATCACCTAAGTAACCATCATAAGGTAGTGTGCTTATGCCAGTTAAGGGAGTTCCTGCAGCCGCTCGATGATGAACATTCCCAGTAGCTGCTAAAGCTCCCAGAGTAACTCCATGGTAACCATTTGTAAAATTAATAATGTTCGGTCTTTTTTTGATTGTTCGGGCAAGCTTCATTGCCGCCTCAACGGCATTAGCACCTGTAGGACCTGTAAATTGAACCATATAATCCATTTTTCTAGGCTTTAATATTTTTTCATTAAAGGTAGTTAGGAACTCACCTTTTGCTTTGGTATGCAAATCTAGACCATGAGTGATACCATCTAATTCTATATAGTCCAACAAAGATTTTTTTAATACAGGATTGTTGTGACCATAATTTAACGTACCAGCACCTGCCAAAAAATCTAAATATTGATTTCCTTCTAAATCATATAAATATTCACCTTGTGCTTTATTGAAAACACGAGGGAAAGATCTGGCGTAACTTTGAACTTCTGATTCAATTTCTTCAAATATTTTCATCTTACTTTTCCTTTGTTTAATGGACCTATTTTAAGTAATATTTCTGATTCATGTTCATTAGAAAAATCTAGTTCTTTATCAAACAAAGTTTGTTCGGTTAGCTTTATTTGATATTTCACACAAAATTTTTGAAACATTCTTCTTGAAGCTAAATTAGTATCTGTAACAGTGGTTTCTATAGAATCAATATTTTTATTTTGTTTCAATATAAATTCAATTAATTCTATACCAAGCCCTTTGCCACGATAATCTTCATCTATTGCAACCTGCCAAATAAAAAGAGTATTACTTTTTGATGGGCTTATAAAGCCTGAGACGAATGCAATTACATTGTTGTTATTAAAAGCAACAGAACAAGATTTGCTAAAGTAATGGGATTGAATAAGGTAATGATAAGTTGAATTTAAGTCAAGGGGAGGACAGCGCTCTATTAGCTTCGATAATGCATAACCATATTTTTTGCTGGGAGAGGTTATTTTTATGCCACTATTTTTTTTAGAATATACTTCAATTATCATATTTTAGAGATATTACATTACGCTAATGAATACATAAAGACTAATCGATTATATTTTTTAGTCATTCATCGTTTCGAAATAATTAAAATGGTGTGTTAGTGCTATATAATTTAGTAGGGTGTAAGGTTTTGGTTGAAAAACTGCCTACTACTCTAAAAAAATTTTGAGATTAAAATGGTTAATTTTGCTGAAATTGGTGTCGTAATACAAATGGCTGTAGCCCCTGCTTTTTTATTAACAGGGATTGGGGCAATCTTAACTGTTATGGGCCATCGTTTAGCAAGAATTGTAGATCGTTTTAGAGTTCTTAAAGAAGGAACAATTAAAAAAACATTTGAAACAAGTGATGAGCTTAACTCATTGCTGCTAAGAGCTAAGTGGACACATTGGGCAATTGCATTAACTACAACCTCTGCTTTATTTATATGTTTACTGATCGCTATGATATTTATTGCTACGGAAGTAAATTTTTATTTAGATCAGTACCTTAGTATTCTTTTTATTGTAGCTATGTCATTTTTGGTACTTGGATTTTTATGTTTTCTCCGAGAGGTTAGCTTATCAAAAAGTATAATTAAGCTATAAATTAAACGAAGATTATTATGAGTAAATTTGATCCATATCTATATTATATTATTGTATTCTTTGGGCTGATACTAGTTTTTGGAGTTTTAATATTTATTGCTTATCATGCAACTAGTAAAAAATAATAATAATACTTATTAATTTGTATTTCATTCAGGCAAAAAAATAAATTTTACGCTTACAAATAAACAGAGATAAAATATTAACTAAATAAAACTTAATTATCTCTTTTTGTTGGTAATCTAAGCATATTGTATCCATGCAAATCACGTTCAGCTATTTGTTGTATGACCATATCAATTTTATTTAATTTAATAAAATCGTAAAGCATATGAGGGTCTATATGCTTATAATGCCATCGATAAACGTGAGTAAAAGTTGAGCTAAATACTTCAGAATGTTGCGCTAAGAATGAGTCCCCTAATAATAATACGCGACGTTTTTCAGTTTTAAGGCCAGTATTTATTGTATATCTAGGGCCATCATCAACATTTATGTACTCAGATTTAGATTCAATACATTCTTCAAGTGCACCAGATTTAAGATTAATATTTCCAACACACCCAGTAAACGAAATATTTTTATAATCATAACCAGGGTCCGCGTCTTCTTTTCTTAAAAGATTACTAGATTTGAGAAACATAATTAGATCCGCACCCCTTAGAATGACTTGGACTTTATTAAAATTAACAGAGATAGGAGTTATCTTCAAATTATATTTTTCATTAATATGATTAATAATAGATTTGTATCCAAGAAATGCACCGTACTTATTCCAATGTGTATCAAGCTTATGATATTTTAAATCCTCAGTATCAAACTGCTCTCCTATAGCGCCGCGTAAGTCAAGAATTCGATTATTTGATACATTGATAGCCTTGATGACATTATCTGTCGCATTCGACCCAATTTTTTTATAATTATCTGGAAGGAAAAAATTATAAATTGAGTGTTTATTAGGGGCAATAACAAAAACATAAGGAATTTTCTTGGTCAGATACCAATTTTCAACATTTTTTAAATTAATATCAAAATTATTTAGCAAAGGTGAAATTTTATTTAACCCTCGGTGATTATCTAAAACATCTGCGTATTCATTACCCAAAAATAAAAAACTACTTTCTCCAGCGATAACTTGAGTAGAGTTTAATGAAAAATTAAAAAATTTCCATACATAATAATTTAGATAAGATTCAAAAATATCAATATTGAACGATTTTGAAAAATCAATCTTCTCTAATTGATTGTATAGATAAGGTTCAGATAAATTTATTTTTTTTAATTGAGGATAAAGATTATAAAAAGGTAAAAAAGAAATTCCCATTATTACTAAAAGTAAGAATAAAACTATTTTTTTCGACATTGATAGACCTTAAAAGTTGTAGTAAAGAAAAACTTGAGATGACGACATTCCCAAGAAGATGATAGAAATTGAAAAAGCAAATCCACCTAAAATTAATTTAGGATAACTAATTACCCCAGTTTTATAAGATTTATTCACATTGTTAGTAAATAAAACAAATGGTATTAATATCAATAGGTAAAGTAATAAATGAGAAGGAAAAATTGCGTTCGTGGAAAAAGTAGATACATAAGATAGTAATGGTATTCCGATTAACATAGACATTGAATCAATATAATCTATAGGAATCGACTTTTGGGTAAAGCTAAACATTGCACCCAAAATGCTTATTGCAGAATTAAAATCATCTGCTCTAAAAAATATCCAAGCAATGTTAACAAAATTAAATGTTATAAACCATGATAGAGCCATTGGCATTTTCCATCCAATTTTTTGCCATAAATTTAAAATAATCAAAGCAAACCCATGCAAACCACCCCAAAAAATAAACGTCCAACCAGCGCCATGCCATATCCCCCCAAGCAAAAAAGTAAATATAATATTCCTATATTTAACATAGTAACTCAAACGATTTCCACCTAAGGGGATGTAAATATAGTCTCGTAAAAAATGAGATAGTGTCATATGCCATCTTCGCCAAAATTCTTGTATATTTTTTGCTTTATAAGGAGAGTTAAAATTAATGGGAAGCCTAATGTTGATTAATAAAGCAGAACCAATAGCCATGTCTGCATACCCACTAAAATCAAAATACAGTTGAAAAGTATATGATAATGAAAGAGCCCAAGCTTCGATGGAGCTTATTATTATTGCTGATGAGTGACCAGAAGAAACAAATCCAGCTAATGAGTCGGCAATGACTACTTTTTTAAATAATCCAATTGAAAAAATAAATAAGCCTAAAGAGATATTTCTAATATTTATTTTTCTCTTTGAAAGATCATCAAACTGTGGCATTAAAGCCTTATGGTGAACGATTGGACCAGCAATTAGCTGAGGAAAAAAAGAAACGTATGTTGCATAATGCAAGAATTTATATTCAGAGGTTTTGTTTGAATATACATCAACTAAAAATGCAATCTGTTGAAAAGTAAAAAATGATATCCCTAGGGGGATAATAAGATTTAGAGAGCTTATTTTTTGTGAGAATAAATCATTATAGTTTTCGATAAAAAAATCAAAATGTTTAAAATATAAAAGTAATAATAAGTTAAAGCCAATACCAATAAAAAGAACAAGTTTCTTTTTTGTGGATAGCTTACTCAAGAACTTTCCAAGCTGAAAGTTAATGAAAATAGAGGTTAGCAGAATTGGCAAATACTTTATATCCCACCAAGAATAGAAAAAAAGTGAGACGGCTAACAACCATAGTAATTGTAAATCATTATTTTTGATTCTAGATAACGCAAAATAACCTATAAATACGATAGGCAGAAAAAATAGAATATAAATATAGCTTGAAAATATCAAGACAGAATCCAATTAAAAATTTAGCTCTTGCTAAGTTACATTATGTTGCGACTTGCTTCACCAGTTTATTATAAATTATCAATCATCTTTATTTCCAAAATAAGATTATTAATTTTTATAAATGATATGATTAATGTTATTAAAAATAGAATAGCGGAGAAGACTTAAAGATGCAAAATGAATTTAATTACTTAAAAAAAGAATTCCCAATATTGTTCAAAGATATTGTCTTACAGCATAAAGCAGTAAATAAAGTATTAACTTTTTGCGATGATGAAAATCAATATCTATTATTTACAGGTATGTTTTCTGAGGTCAATAATAGAAAAGGTATTACTGACGAGCTAGAAACTTACCTTGTTAATTTTTTAGTTGGGAAATATAAATGTAAAGCTTTTGCAAGGGCTGCTGCCTATGTTTTGGAAGATCAAACGTCATTTATTGGTTACGATTTTGTAAGTATTGATAATGACAAATGGTCACAACAAAATATTTTTCATGCAGATGATGAAGGAAAAGTAACAGATGTTGATGTCGATTTTAGTAATAGTAGCGATAAGAACAATATATGCCCAATAGTTAATTCTTACTTTGAAGGTATTGATTTTCCTAATGATACTAAAGAATTTCTAACTAATTTATATGAGCAAGTAAAGCCAAGTTTCCATGTAGTTAAATTAAAGTAATATCTTATTAGATTTAGTTAGCCCAAGGACGATTACATTTATACATTGTGAATGTAGCTTCACCGAGCTCAGAAGATTCATTTTTCACAATTGTATTTGCTCTTACTGAAACAGCACTATTCTGTGCAAGCATTCTTAAATCTCTATTAATGTTTTCTTCACTTCTTTCAACATATGCAATTTCTGCAAGAACACTGACATCAACTGTTCCTCTAGATACGCAATCTGCTGGTTTTTCTTTTAGTAGCAATACTTTCTCTGCTCCATCTTTGACATCAACAAATTTTGCACATCCAGTTATCAATAAAAAAGATAAAGATATTAATACACTACTTATAATTATTTTTTTAGTACTCATTTCAATTACCCCTATTTTATTGATTTATTTTGCTTAGCGTTTGACGATATTTTTTCTTTATCATCACTTGGGTCATTAATGGTTCTTAAATAGTCTTGATGATTAATAAAAAATTTTACATTATATGTTTCTTTAATATCTTCGGATGGCACATGTGTAGGAACTACTACTTGCTTACCTTTCTGCCAATTCCCAGGAATGGTTACATCATATTTTTTAGCCAACTGAAGGGCATCAATTATTCGAATAATTTCATTAAAGTTTCTACCAATATGTTTAGGGTAAGATAAAATCGTTTGTATTTTTTTATCTGGATCAATTATAAAAACAGATCTAATAGTAGATTTATTGGCATCTCCAAACACACCTTTACTTGGCTCAGCTTTTGGGTGATACATTCCATAAGCGGTCGCTATCTTTAACTTTTTGTCTGCAAGAATTGGGTAATTAAGATCAGGTCTCTCCAAACCTATGGTTATTTTGCCTTTTTTATCTGTTCTAATTAAATTTTTATATTTATCAATGTGAGATACCCACTCTAAGTGATCGTCAAGACTGTCAGCACTTAAAGTGATAATTTTTGTTTTTCTTTTTTTAAATTCTGGCTGAAGAAATGCAAGCTCAGCTAATTCAGTTGTGCAGATAGGGGTGAAGTCCCCAGGGTGAGAAAACAAAATAGTCCATTTATTATCACTCCATTCATGGAAGTTAATTTCTCCTTTAGTCGATTGAGCAATAAAATTAGGTGCTTTATCTCCAATCTGAAGGGCGTTAATAGTGCCAGAAAAAATAAAGATCAATGCCCAACATAATTTTCTAATTGTATTCATTAAATTTACCCTGTTAACTCGTCTCTTGTCGAAGCAAAAGCTGAAATAGCTTTATCCAGGTCTTCTTCGTTGTGAGCCGCTGATATTTGCGTTCTAATCCTTGCCTTATCTTTTGGAACAACGGGAAAGAAAAATCCTATTGCGTATATACCTTTTAATAATAACTTCTTACTCATCTCTTGTGCTAGGTTTGCATCTCCTAACATTACTGGTACGATTGGATGATCACCATCATCAACTGCAAAACCTACTTTTTGCATACCTTTTCGGAAATAATGCGTATTATGCTCTAGGCGATCTCTTAATTCCGTATTGCTACCTATCATTTCAAGCGCTTTAAGTGTTGCAGCACATATTGAAGGAGCTAACGTATTTGAAAATAAATAAGGTCTTGATCTTTGCCTAAGCATATCAATAATTTCTTTTCTTCCTGAGGTAAATCCTCCTGAACCACCACCCAATGCCTTACCAAATGTGCTGGTAATAATATCTACTCGGTCCATTACTCCTCGGTATTCATGAACACCTCGACCCGTCTTGCCCATAAAGCCAGTTGCATGACAATCATCGTGATGAACCATTGCATCAAATTCGTCGGCGAGATCACAGATCTTATCCAGCTGAGCTATTGTCCCATCCATTGAGAAGACGCCATCGGTTGTGATTAGAATCCTTCTGGCCCCATTTTTTTTGGCCTCAAACAGCTTATCTTTTAGATCAGTCATATTATTATTTTTATAACGATATCGAGCTGCCTTACAAAGACGAACACCGTCAATAATCGAAGCGTGATTAAGTTCATCAGAAATAACTGCATCTTCATTTGTTAATATTGTTTCAAATAGCCCAGCATTGGCATCAAAACAAGCCGCATACAGAATAGTTTCTTCCATGCATAAGAACTCACTCACTTTTTTTTCTAGCGTTTTATGTATTGTCTGAGTCCCACAAATAAATCTAACTGAAGCCAAACCAAAGCCCCATTTATCATAACTAGCTTTTGCAGCATCTATGATTTCACGGTTATTAGCTAAACCTAAATAATTGTTAGCACACATATTAATTACTGTTTTTCCATCGCTTAAGGTAATTTCATTTTTTTGATCTGAGTTAATATACCTTTCTGTTTTCCATAGACCAGCAGATTTAATATCATCTAGATCATTTACCATACTTTGTCGTGTAGATTTAAAGCTCATTAAAGATCCTTATTAAATTATGATTCCCAATTTAGAATAACTTTTCCTGATTGCCCTGACCGCATGACATCAAAACCTTCTTGAAATTCAGTAAAGTTAAAGCGATGCGTAATTATTTTCTCTAAAGGCAGCCCGCTTTGGACCATCATTGACCCTTTGTACCATGTTTCAAAAATTTCCCGACCATAAACACCTTTAATAGTAAGGCCTTTAAAGACGACTAAATCCCAGTCAATACCTGATCCTGCTGGCATAATTGCAAGCATGGCAATTCGGCCACCATTTATCATTTTACTGAGCATGTCAGAAAAAGCTGTTGGAGAACCGGACATTTCCAAGCCAACATCAAATCCTTCAAAAATACCCAAAGATTCCATTAATTCCTTTGATATTGAATCCTTTTCAACATTAACCGTAATCACTTTAGGTAAAATTTTCTTAATTAAATCAAGACGGTATTGATTTATGTCTGTAATTACAATATTTCTTGCACCAGCATGATTTGCAACCATTGCCGACATCATTCCAATTGGACCTGCACCTGTAATAAGAACATCCTCACCAACCATATTAAAGGATAGCGCTGTATGTACCGCATTTCCATAAGGGTCGAAACAAGCTAAGAGATCTGTTGACATCTCACGACTAGGTTTAAATATATTCTTTGCTGGTACGGATAGGTACTCTGCAAAAGCGCCAGTTCTATTGACACCAACACCAATCGTATTCGGACATAAATGAATTGTTCCTGCTAGGCAATTTCGACAGCGACCACAGGTAATATGACCTTCACCTGATACTATGTCTCCAATACTTAAGTCAGAAACATTGGAGCCAAGCTCTACAATTTCACCAGCGTATTCATGACCAGTTATCATTGGAATAGGGATAGTTTTTTGTGCCCATTCATCCCAATTATAAATATGGATATCTGTACCACAGATGGCAGTTTTTTTAATTTTTACTAAAACATCATTATTGCCAACTTCGGGTTCAGGCATATCTTCCATCCACAACCCTTCTTTTGCATGTTTTTTTACTAAGGCTTTCATTAATTCCCCATTAAAATATTTACATTAGAAATCTTAAAGAAGCTATCATTTTATTTAATTAAAAATAAAATGATAGTAATATCTTTAAGTATTATATGAACCAAATTATTTATTTAGTGACTTATAACTTATGAATTCAATTAAAAAAAGAATAATACCTTTTATTTTATGTGTTTTTTGCGTTTTTTCAATCCCAAATAGTTGGGCCTTGGAAAATTATGTTGGCGAGCTATTTAAAACCGACCAGCCTATTTCGCTTTACACAGCGACGCAAGCAAAAAAAGAGGAAATAAATTCTATCTTTTGGCAAATTACCGACCTCGAAGGTAAGAAGCATTATTTATTTGGGACAATTCACACGGATGATAATCGCGTATCAAATTTTAACCCTATAGTTTCAGAAAAACTAAAAGAGATCGATATATTTGTTATGGAGGCTGATGAGGTTATTGATACGTCAATTCTCCATGTTGATCCAAAAGTATATAACGGTTATTTAAATGAAAAGGAGGTAGAAAAGATTAACTTATTAGCAGACTTTCACACAATGTCTCGGGAAAATATTTTATCAATGAAGCCATGGATTTTAGCTGTTATTTTCGATTCCCCAAGGCCGATAACACCTTTTAATCAGGATAATTTATTAAAATCTAAAGCTGAAGATTTTATGAAGATTACGCAAGGGCTTGAAACACCTCGGGAACATTTTAATGCTTTAGATAAGTTTACGATTGACGAACAAATGTCTTTATTAAAAGCTGTTTTAAAAAAAGGTCTTGAGCAAAAAGAAGCAGATTACGAATTATTAATATCAGCATATTTAACGTTTAATACAGAAAAAATTCTTAAAACTGATACCCTAATAACTAAAAACCTTGTTTCTAAAGCTACTTGGGAAAAAATGGAATATCACTTTCTCACTAGAAGAAATAAGTTTTTTGGTGAAAGAGTTAAAGAGTTAATAAAAGGCAATAAAGTTTTTATTGCTGTTGGCGCATCTCATTTAGGAGGGGAAACTGGTTTATTAAATCAATTTAAAGAGGCTGGTTTTAAATTAAAACCAATTCAAGCATTAGATTGATATATGCCAATCATGTGGTAATAATGTGCATATGAATTACAAATTAATCGAATCAAAGAATAATCTTTTTTATAAAAAACTAAAAAAGATTTACTCCAATTCATCTTTTAGAAAAGATAAAAATCAAACTATTTTAGACGGACCTCATTTAATAAAGTCTTTTTTTCAGCATAGTGTTCCTGTAGCAATTATTAAAGATTCTGGTATTGAGACTCTTGAAGTGGAAAATTTAATTTCAAGTCTTAATTGCCCTTGTTATTCTTTAAGTCACGAATTATTTCTTCAACTAAGTGAACTCAAAAGCTCTACTGGCATATTGGCACTTGTAGATATTCCAAAACCAAAGCTTTCAAAATCTAATGGCCTTATTTTGCTATTAGATGGAATTCAAGAGCCGGGAAACTTAGGTAGTATTTTAAGAACTGCTAAAGCAACTAATACTAACTCCATTATTTTATCAAAAACATGTGCTGATTTATGGTCTCCTAAAACATTAAGAGGTAGCCAAGGCGTACAATTTTCCCTCAAGTGCGATGTCGATCAAGATTTAAACGAGTGGATCTTGAATTACGAGCATGATGTTATGGCATTAACTACAAGAGGTGAATCGTTGTTTAAAAAAACGCTCAATTCAAATATGGCAATTTTAGTTGGCAATGAAGGCAATGGAGTTTCAAAAAGCCTGTATAAAAATATTACTGGAACTATATCCCTACCTATGAGTGAAGAAGTCGAATCAATTAATGTAGGCGCAGCTGTCAGTGCATTTATGTATGAATATTATCGACAATCAGGGATTGAGTAGAGTTTAATTCAAGACTACTTAATTTTTTAAGCGGATTAATATCCCAGTTATCTGAAGCATATTTAAGTATTTCTTCAGGGCTTCCGTCTTCAATATTTTTTTGAATTTTTTGTCGTAGAAACTTAAGTCCCTCAATGAGTATTAAAGATAAATTATTACTATTTAATTTATCCCCATTACCTTTGCTTAATTTTCGATTATTTATTAAAGCAATTGGTATATGCATGTAAGTTTTTTCTGAATAACTTAAAAGGGTATTTATGTAATGTTGTTTAATTGTTGAGCTTAGTAAGTCCGTTCCTCTGACAATATTATTTACTGATTGTAGATGATCATCAATTACTACAGTAAATTGATATGCATATAGCTGGTCAGATCTTTTAATCACAAAGTCACTAATTGGATTATTAACCTCATGGCGTTGAAGCCCTTGAGCTCTATCAATAAAATTAGTCGACCCGTAATTTGCGATTAATCTAATCGATGACTTATTTGATGATGGATAATTTTTATTTCTACAATAATTGTTATAAATTAGTCCATCAGCATCAGATTGGTTTGATTCGATAATTTTTTTTCGACTACAGTTGCAATTATAAGTAATATTTTTATTCTTCAATATTTCAAGAATATTTTTATAATCCATGATATTTTCACTTTGCCTAGATATTTTTCCATCCCAAAGTAACCCTAAATTTTCAAGATTTTTAAGGATAGCTGATTCAGCACCTTTTAAAACCCTAGGTGAATCAATATCATCAATCCTAACTTTCCATTGACCATTATTATGTTTAGCATCCAGGTAGCCAGCCAAAGCAGTAATAACAGATCCAAAGTGCAGTGGGCCAGATGGTGTTGGGGCAAATCGTCCGATATACAAAATTAATTTTCTCTTTGCGGGTAAGGAGGAACATACCAATCAGTTAATGTTTTTCCTGATATCGTGAGCTGACAATGCAGCCTATTGTCATTATCAGCACTAACAGTAAAGTAGTAAATTCTTTTAATAGACACCCAATTTTCTGAAGTTCTAAATAAGAAAATTTTATTACAATAAACAGTGTCATCTAATAATTGTAAATTAAATTGTTTAGCAATATTTTTGCCATAAAGAATAGCTATTTCTCTTTTGGCTGCAGTTTCATACCAAAACCAAACTAGTAGTAAAATTAAAAAGATAAAAAAATAATCGAGCATTATGTAATGATAAAACCTTTTTGATAATAAATCTTTAATGGGTTAAAATTGCACCAAATTAAAGCATTCTATTTTATTTGTTACAGATTGAATGAAATATCGCATTAAATTATAGAATCAAATTGATTTTTCTGCATAATAAATTTTAATTTAATTTTAGGATCTTATTGATGGAAAATTTAGCAGATCAAAGCAATGTTCTCTTTATACTTTTAGGTGCAATTATGGTGCTAGCAATGCATGCTGGATTTGCATTTTTAGAAGTTGGTACGGTTAGAGAAAAAAATCAAGTAAATGCATTAGCTAAAATTATGGCTGATTTTTCAGTATCTACAATTGCTTATTTTTTTATTGGTTATAGTTTAGCTTACGGTGTTAATTTTTTTGATGCAGCATCTGCACTAAGTGAAAAAAGTGCCTATGAATTAGTTAAATTTTTCTTCTTATTAACTTTTGCTGCTGCAATACCTGCAATTATTTCGGGTGGAATTGCTGAAAGAGCAAAATTTAACCCTCAAATGATTGCTTCATTTCTTTTAGTTGGTTTTTTATATCCTTTTTTTGAGGGGATCATTTGGAATAGTAATTACGGCTTTCAAGACTTTTTAACTAACACTTTCGGCGCTCCTTTTAATGATTTTGCTGGGTCAGTCGTTGTGCATGCAATGGGTGGCTGGATAGCATTAGCAGCTGTAATTTTACTAGGTGCTCGGCATGGTAGATATTCAAAAGACGGTAAATTAAATGCATTCCCACCTTCTAGCATACCTTTTTTAGCCCTTGGTTCGTGGATACTGACAGTAGGGTGGTTCGGTTTTAATGTTATGTCAGCTCAAACACTTGATGGCATAACTGGTTTAGTTGCAGTTAATTCTCTTATGGCAATGGTAGGTGGCACTCTTGCCGCCTTAGTAGTTGGCAAAAATGATCCTGGATTCCTTTACAACGGCCCATTAGCTGGTTTAGTTGCTGTATGTGCAGGATCAAATCTTTTTCATCCACTAGGTGCTCTTGCAACTGGGGCAATAGCGGGAGCTTTGTTTGTTTGGACATTTTCACTTACGCAAAACAAGTGGAAAATAGATGATGTGCTGGGTGTATGGCCTTTGCATGGAATATGTGGAGCATGGGGCGGTATAGCTGCTGGTATTTTTGGACTTACTTCGTTTGGTGGATTGGGAGGAGTAACTTTTTACTCACAACTAATTGGTACTACTGTAGGTATTTCGGTTGCTTTTATTGGAGGCTATATAATTTACTCACTTGTTAAAAGCACAATAGGTATTCGACTCAGCGAAGAAGAAGAATTTAATGGTGCTGATATTACTATCCACAAAATAAATTCAGTTTCAAGCGATAAGTAATTAACTTTATTCTTTGACATGCTAAAATTTGGTATGTCAAAGATTCATGTAATTATTCCTGCAGCAGGATCTGGCTCGAGGATGGGTCAGGAAATTCCTAAACAATTTTCATCTTTTCATGGAAAAACATTAATTGAATGGGTTGATTTTATTTTTTCAAATGTTTCTGTGGTTGATACGATTTCGATTGCCTTTAATTTAGATGAAAGAAATAACGTTGAGAATTCAAATTACACCTTTTCCCATAAAACTAAAATTTATTATTCTGGCGGCAGTAGTCGATCAGAGACAGTTTTAAACACACTTAATTTAGTAGAAGGTTCAACATCAGCTAATGACTGGGCTCTTGTTCATGATTCAGCAAGGGTTGGGATTACGGAATCTTTTATAAATTCTTTTATCAATGAAGTGGTTCAAGATAGTGTAGGCGGTATCGTGGCTTTACCATCTGTAGATACAATAAAAAGAGTTGATCAATTAAATAAAATTATTAAAACCGAAGATCGTGATGTTTTGTGGCTCGCGCAAACTCCACAAATGTTTAAATATAAAAAATTAATTGAAGCGCTTAAGCAATTTAATGGAACGCCCACGGATGAAGCAGAAGCAATTGAATCTCTTGGTTTAAAGCCAATGGTTTATAAAGGGTTAATTACTAACTTCAAGATTACTTACCCAGAAGATTTGATTAATATGAACCAAGTTTTTAGTACGATTATTAAAGGAAAGGTAAATGGCTAGAATAGGTCAAGGATTGGATGTTCATAAATTTGTGTTGGGTAGACCATTGATTATTGGTGGGGTTACGATTGACTATAAATATGGTTTAGAAGGCCATTCAGATGCTGATGTATTGATTCATGCAATAATTGATTCTTTATTAGGTGCAGCAGGGTTAGGGGATATTGGTCAACATTTTCCAGATACTGATGAGGTTTTTAAAGATATTAATTCACGTAAACTTTTAAGGACTGTGGTTGAAAGTTTAAATTCTAATAATTATATTATTGGAAATATTGACGCAACAATTGTATGTGAGAACCCAAAGATGCAGCCATATATAAATCAGATGACTACTAATATTGCCGATGATTGTAAATGTGATTTGAATGATATTAATATCAAAGCAACTACCACAGAGAGGTTAGGTTTTATTGGTAGATCCGAAGGTATAGCGGCACAAGCAATTTGTTTAATTGAGATACTTTAATTATATTCTTTTAATAAGACAATTACTGCACCGCTTCCACCATCATGCTTAGGAGCTTGAGCATATGCGATCACTTCATCTTTTTGAGCCAACCAATTTTTAACCTTATTCCTCAAGACAGGTTCTTTATTTTTAGATCCAATGCCTTTTCCATGAATTATTCGTATACATCGTATATGTCTTTTTTTGCATTCATGAATGTAATCTACTATATATGATTTAGCTTCTTGAGAAATCATTCCGTGAAGATCAATTGATCCTTGAACTACCCAGTAACCTTTCCTTAATTTTTTTATGATATCTGGCGAATGCCCAGGACTTAGAAATAATAAACCATCTTCCAGCATTCCATCTTCATAAATATAGTCATCACTTAATGAATCAAGCAATACATTTTTTTCATCTTCTAAAAATTTTTTAGCAATCGGCTTTGGTTTTGTCTCGCTGCTATAAGTCTCAATAGTTTTTGATTTTACTTTAAGAGGCTTAACATTTTTCACTGCCTCTTTGAAAAGGTTTTTCTCATCATCCTGCATGGTTAGCAAGATACCTTTCAGCATCAAGAGCGGCCATACAGCCAGTTCCCGCACTTGTAACAGCTTGTCTATAAATATGATCTTGAACATCGCCAGCAGCAAAAATACCCTTTATGCTAGTTGCTGTAAAGTTCCCCTCTCTGCCAGAATTTGTAACAATATATCCATTTTCCATTTCTAATTGACCTTCAAAAATATCTGTATTTGGCTTATGACCAATAGCAATAAAAACTCCTTGTAATTTAATTTCCTTCATTTTATTAGATGTTATATTTTTAATTCTAATCCCAGTTACACCTGAATCATCTCCAAGAACCTCACTAAGCTCATTAAAGAGTTCTAATTTAATTTTACCTTCCTTAACTTTCTCATGAATTTTATTCATCTCTATCATTTCAGCTCTAAATTCATCACGCCTGTGAATTAGTGTTACTTTCTTAGCAATGTTAGCTAAATACAATGCTTCTTCAATTGCAGTGCTTCCTCCCCCTATTACTGCTACATCTTGATTCTTATAAAAGAATCCATCACAAGTCGCACAAGCTGAAACTCCTTTTCCAAGAAATTCAGTTTCACTTTTTAAGCCAAGGTACTTTGCTGAGGCACCGGTTGATATTATTAAAGCATCACATGTGTACTCCTCATTGTCACCAATGAGTTTAAATTTACCTTCTTTTAATTTACATGTATGGATATGGTCAAATACTATTTCAGTATTAAACCTTAATGCATGTTTTTCAAATCTATTCATTAGATCAGGGCCCATTACTCCATCTGCATCTGCAGGCCAGTTATCTACATCTGTTGTAGTCATTAACTGTCCTCCTTGAGCTATACCTGTTATAAGTAATGGGTTAAGATTTGCTCTTGCTGCATAAACTGCAGCTGAATAACCAGCAGGACCAGAGCCTAGGATAATAAGGCGAGCATGTTTTGACATAATTTAAAGTTTCCAGAGTCTAATTAAAAAGATAATTCTAGTTTACACTGAGCATCAAATCAATTGATAATAATGATTTACATAGACAATTATTTAAATCATTTTAATTAGTTTTGTTAATCTTTTATTTTAAATAACTATTTTATTACAAATAAAATATGATATTTTTTTCTTATTTCTAGTAGTTGTTAAGGTTATAGCATAAGAAAAATATTTTTTATATGAGTTCAATTTTAGATTTAGCCTGATATAATTTGTTATATTTCATTGAGTATCCTTAATTGTATTCACGACATAAATCAAAAAATAACAAGAATTTAACTTTACCCAAAAATATTCCTAGAGATTTAGCTAGTAGAGTTATTAGGGAGGCTTCTTGGTTCAGCTTGTTATTTATAGCTTTATATATAACACTTGCATTAATTAGCTATTCAGCAATTGATCCTTCTTTTTCACACAGTATAAATGTAAGTAATAATATAAATAATTTAGCTGGAATAAGCGGAGCCTATTTTTCTGACTTCTTTTTAAATCTTTTTGGTTTGTCAGCTTGGTGGCTTGTCTTTTTAAGTACATATAGCATTTTTTTAATTTATCCTAGAATTGAAAATGAAAATTACGAAATAAAGCACCTTTTAATTATTCATTATTTAGGTTTCCTACTCCTTCTCCTATCATCTTCAACTTTTGAGGCTGGATACGCAATTAATTTTTCAGCACAATTGCCTTCAGAGCAGGGTGGTATTTTAGGGGCTAATATATATGAATTTTTAGAGAGAGCCATGGGGTACATTGGGACCTTGGTATTTTTAGTAATTTCATTTGCTATTGGCTTTAGTTTATTTACTGGTTGGTCTTGGATAACAATTTCAGAGAGCATCGGTAATTTTATTTGCAACCTATGCATAAAAATTGTTGCTAAGATTGTAGATTGGCAAGACCGAAGAGAGGGTAAAAAGTTTGAAAAACAAAGAACTTCTTTTGTAGAATCTGAAAGAAAAAAACTTGAAGATCGTGACCCTGTCAAAATATTAGATATAAAATCACCAGTCAAAGAAAGTGTAAGGGTAAAACAAGAAAAACAAATTAATTTATTTGGTGACTCAGATTCAATCTTACCGCCTTTAAGTCTTTTAGATCAACCAGCAAGCCAAGTATCAGTTCAATCATCTGAAACTATTGAATTTATATCAAGATTAATAGAAAAAAAATTATTAGATTTTGGTATTGAAGCCAAAGTTATCTCAGCTCAACCTGGCCCAGTAATTACTCGTTATGAATTTGAACCAGCGGCAGGAGTTAAGGGCAGTCAGGTTATAAATTTAGCGAAAGATTTAGCTAGAGCATTGTCAGTTGTAAGCGTTAGAGTTGTTGAAACTATTCCTGGGAAAACTTGTATGGGTTTGGAGATTCCTAATCCCGATAGACAAATCGTATACCTTTCAGAGATTGTAAGTTCGAAAACTTTTGCGGATACGCCAGCCTTATTGTCCGTTGCGCTTGGTAAAGATATCTCTGGAAAGCCAGAGATTGCAGATGTATCAAAAATGCCGCACATATTAATCGCAGGAACTACTGGATCGGGTAAGTCTGTTGCAATTAATGCACTTGTTCTTAGCTTTTTATATAAAGCAACTCCTGATAAAGTTAAAATGATTTTGATTGATCCTAAAATGTTGGAATTATCAGTTTATGAAGGAATTCCTCATTTGTTATCACCTGTTGTTACAGATATGAGGCAGGCAGGAAATGCTTTAAATTGGTGTGTTGCAGAAATGGAGAAAAGATATAAGTTAATGTCTGAATTTGGAGTTAGGAATCTAGCTGGCTTTAATCAAAAAATAAAAGATTCCCAAGAAAAAGGTTCTCCATTAACAAATCCATTCTCACTAGACCCTGAAAACCCTGAGGTATTAGAAGAACTTCCATTAATTGTTATTGTAATTGATGAGCTAGCAGATCTAATGATGACAATGGGAAAAAAAATTGAAGCGTTAATTGCAAGGCTTGCACAAAAAGCTAGAGCATCTGGGATACATCTAGTTTTAGCTACACAAAGACCGTCGGTCGATGTTATCACTGGCTTGATAAAGGCAAACATTCCTACCCGAATAGCATTTCAGGTTTCAAGTAAAATTGACTCTAGAACAATTCTAGATCAAATGGGCGCAGAAACCTTACTCGGTAAAGGAGATATGTTATATATGCCTCCTGGAACAAGTTATCCGAATAGAATTCATGGAGCTTTTGTTTCTGATCAAGAGGTACATAAAGTGGTTAATTTTCTTAAAGCAAAAGCTAAACCTAATTATATAGATGAAATACTTAACCCAAATGATAATGCTAATAATATTTTAGGAGAGTCAGGACCATCAGGCGAGAAAGATCCACTTTATGATGAAGCTGTTGAAATTGTTCTTAGAACTAAAAAAGCTTCAATTTCTTATGTACAAAGAAATTTAAGGATAGGATATAACCGTGCGGCAAGAATTATCGAGGATATGGAAAAAGCTGGATTGGTAACTCCTATGCAAAATAACGGAAATAGAGAAATAATTGCAAATAACAACAATGATGATTAGATTTCTTATTATTTTATTTTTTTGTTTACCCGTATCTGCTAATCCAGACTCTAATTTATCAAATATACTTAATGAAATGAATTCACTTACTGGTGATTTTAAACAAAAAGTTTCGGACCAAAATGGAGCAATCCTCCAGGAAGTTTCAGGCCAATTTTTTTTTAAAAAACCAAATTTATTTAAGTGGGATTACTTAGAGCCTTCGAAAAGCCAGCTAATAAGTGATGGGGAGTTACTATATCTATACGACCCAGATTTAAAGCAAGTTGTTATCAGTCAATTAAAAAAGTTAGGCGGAGTGAGTCCTGCAATGTTATTGGTAAATCGTGATATAAAAAGTCTTTTTAAAATTAGTATTATTCAAGATAAAGAAGGAATTAGCTGGTTTAAGGCCGTGCCTCAAGAGCCTGAAAAAGCTAATTTTAAAGAAGTATTTATTAATTTTATTCAAAAAGAATTAAAAGGCATGAAGATTATTGATGGTTTTGATAATACAACTGAAATTGAATTTATTAAGGTTAGCCGTAATTCGAATATTAACGAGGCTATCTTTTTATTTAATACACCTGAAGATATCGATGTCATAAGAAACTAGATGGATATTCAATCATCAATCCCTTTAGCTGAATTTTTAAGACCAAAAGAAATTGGTGATATTGTAGGTCAAGATCATATCTTAGGTGAAGGTCAGTCTCTTAAGGTAGCCATTGATTCCGGAAATCTACCTTCAATGATTCTATGGGGGCCACCAGGAGTTGGAAAGACAACAATTGCGCGAGTGATAGCAAATAATGTTGATGCTCAATTTATCGCACTTTCAGCAGTTCTATCAGGCGTTAAAGAAATTAGAGAGTCGGTTGAGAAAGCCGAATTTGTCTCTGAACAACACAGCAAGAAAACTATACTTTTTGTCGATGAAGTCCATCGGTTTAACAAAAGTCAACAAGATGCTTTCTTGCCGCATATTGAATCAGGGTTGATAATTTTTATTGGAGCAACTACGGAGAATCCTTCATTTGAAGTTAATTCTGCTTTATTGAGTAGGTGTCAAACATATGTTTTAAAAACTCTTTCCTCAAAGCCTTTAACAAAAATTATTGACAAGGTGCTAAATGAATATAAGAAAGCAGCGATAGATGACTTAGCTAGAGAAATGATACTTACATACGCAAATGGGGACGCAAGACGAATAATAAACTTACTCGAGATGCTTATTAATTCGCTAAAGCCAAAAGTGAATGGCGTTATCAATAAAGAATTAGTTGATAAAATAATATCCGATAAAGTCAGAAGATTTGATAAGGGCGGCGAGCAATTTTACGATCAAATATCAGCAATGCATAAATCTGTCAGAGGCTCGAATCCAGATGCTTCAGTTTATTGGCTGCTAAGAATGATAGATGGAGGAGCAGACCCTCTTTATCTAGCAAGAAGAATAATAAGAATCTCAATTGAAGATATTGGTTTAGCTGATCCAAAAGCTCAGACAATAGCTTTAGAGGCTTACCAAATTTTTGAACGATTGGGTTACCCTGAGGGTGAGCTGGCTTTAGTTAATGCTATTTTATACCTTTCCTTAGCTCCCAAAAGTAATGCTTCATATATGGCTTATAATGAAACTAAGGCATTTATTAAAGAACATCAGCAGTTTGATGTTCCTCTCCATTTAAGAAATGCACCAACTAAGTTAATGGAAAATTTAGATTACGGAAAAAACTATCGTTATGCACATAATGAACCAGATGCATATGCCGCTGGTGTAAAATATTTTCCTGACGAAATGAACCCAATAAGGTTTTATAACCCAACAAATCGAGGTTTAGAAATTAAAATAAAAGAGAAATTAGACTATCTGAAATCATTAGATGACTCATATAAAAATAATCAGGAAAAAAAATGATTGATATAAATTTATTACGAGAAGACAGTAAGGCGATCGCAAATTTACTCAAAGAGCGAGGATTTGACTTAGATATTAAAAAATATGAATCCTTGGAAAAAGATAGAAAAGTAATACAAGTTAAAACTCAAGAATTACAAGGACAGCGAAATCAATTTTCTAAAAATATTGGCATTGAAAAAGGCAAGGGCAATGATGCTTCTGATTTGATGACACAAGTAAATATTATTGCTGAAACATTAAAAGAGTTGGAAAACCAATTAGCAATAATTCAAACATCCCTAAATCAATTTTTACTTAATATTCCTAATATACCTCATGATTCAGTACCAAATGGTAACTCGGAAAAAAACAATCTAGTTGTAAAGGAATTTGGCAAGCCCCAAAATTTCAGTTTTGAGATCAAAGACCATGTGGATGTAGGATTAAATCATGGTTTAGATTTTGAATTAGGAAGTACATTATCAGGTGCTAGATTCGTAGCTATGAAAGGAGGTATGGCAAAGCTTCATAGAGCAATTGGACAGATGATGCTGGACGTCCAAACTCAAGAACATGGTTATGAAGAATGCTATACGCCATACTTGGTTAACGAAGAATCATTAATTGGTACTGGGCAGCTACCTAAGTTTTCTGAAGATTTATTTAAAATAAGCAAGGGAGATGATGATTCTCTTTACCTAATTCCAACTGGCGAGGTCCCACTAACAAACTTTGTGCGAGATACAATAGTTAATGAAAGTGATTTGCCATTAAAGTTCACAGCTCATACCCCATGCTTTAGATCTGAAGCTGGTTCATATGGGAAGGATACAAGGGGTATGATCCGCCAGCATCAATTTGATAAGGTCGAAATGGTTCAAATAAGTCATCCCGATTCAAGCTACAATATTCTTGATGAAATGGTTACTCATGCTGAAAATATTCTTCAAAAGTTAGAATTGCCTTACAGAGTGGTTTCTTTATGTAAGGGTGATATGGGTTTCGGAGCTGCTAAGACATTTGATATTGAAGTATGGCTTCCATCACAGAATACCTATAGAGAGATATCTTCTATATCTAATTGTGAAGATTTTCAAGCGAGAAGATTGAAAGCAAGATACAAAGACGCTGACGGTAAGAATAAATTTTTACATACATTAAATGGCTCAGGTTTAGCAGTTGGTAGGACTTTAGTAGCTATCTTAGAAAATTACCAACAAGAAAATGGAGATATAGCAATTCCGAAAGCTCTGGCTTCATACATGGACGGTAAAAAAACTTTAACTTCTAAGTAGACTCATATGTTTCAACCTCACCCTTATTAGCAATGAGCGAAAGATGTGCAATATTTAGAAATAATCCATGCTCTAAGACGCCTGGAACTTTTGACAATTGTCTTGATAAAGACCAAATATCACTATATTTAAAATTGCAATCAAGAACTAAATTTCCATAAGAACTAATAGCAAAACCATCACCAGCAGTATTTTTTCTTAAATTGCAATTAACTGAAAAAAAACTCTCTTCAATAATTTTTTGTGTTATTTTCCATGCAATTGGTGAAGTCTCAACCGGTATTGGGAAGTTATCGCCAATTTTATTTACTATTTTAGAGTTATCACCAATAATGATGCATTGTTTACTTGCGCTAGCCAATAATTTCTCTCGAATTAAATCGTAGCCTCGTCCTTTAAGAACGTCTATACTTTTTGAGAGCACGATTTCATCTGCACCATCAACATATAAATCTATCGCTTCAATCTGGTCTAACGAAATATACGTTAAGCCTGCTTGGATTGCATTAATTTGACTTATTGTTGAGCTAGCTACTACTTTTATATCAAG
>Ga0209383_1000265_pt1 | contig 38297 bp, 39 predicted proteins | sample CoawatmetaG02DNA_FD_187510 | JGI IMG/M metagenome (GOLD analysis project Ga0209383, IMG submission 187510) | Marine microbial communities from the West Antarctic Peninsula - Coastal water metaG029-DNA (SPAdes) (version 2) | ecosystem: Environmental > Aquatic > Marine > Coastal ... | reverse complement strand
CAGGCTGATTTGGAAATGCAGCATTAGAGGCTGTTCCTTCGCCATAGTCCTTAGTCTTAGTCCATGTTCCATTTCTCATCCATTCCACAATACTGTCTGGTTGTTGTAAACACAGATCTGAACCAATACCTAGATTTTTAGTTCCAATAATCTCAGCAGTTTTAGCAACCATTTGACAAAAACTATCTAAGGTACAGTTTGTTCCATCAAGTAAATGATGTGGGTATAAAGACAACCCTAACATTCCTCCAGACTCGCCCAGAGCTTTTAAAATATCATTCGGTTTATTTCTTTTTGCTTTATGCCAAAACAATGGATTGGCATGAGTAATAGCAATAGGTTTTTCAGAAAAATTAATAGCATCAAAAGTAGATTTATCTGCAGAATGGGACATATCTATGATTATGCCAACTCTATTCATTTCCTTTATAACTTCTTTACCCATTCTTGTGACACCACTATCATTTTCTTCATAGCATCCAGTAGCCAGTAATGATTGATTGTTATAACTAAGTTGCATAAATACTGCACCCATTTGATGAACTGACTCTACTAAATTAATATCATCTTCAATAGGTGAACAATTTTGAAAGCCAAAGAAGACAGCTGTCTTGTTTTCATTGTGTGCTTTTTCTATATCTAGATATGATCTTCCTTGAAAGATAAGCTCAGAATAAGTTTCAAAATACACTTTCCATTTTGCAAAATTTTTCTGAACTTCATCATAATCTTCATGATATGCGATAGTTACATGAATTGCATCTAAGCCTGCTTCTCGATTAGATTCAAATATTTCTTTGGTCCAGTTGCAATACTGAAGATTGTCGATTCTATACTTCTTATTCTTTGACATTGGTAATTATTATCTATTCTATTATAATAAAGTCACTAAGCTATTATATATTAGAGGTCAATATTTTGAAGAAATACTCAGTTTTCAGTCTAATCAAAAATGCATTCAATGGGCACAAAAATTGGGATGTGGCCTGGAGAGATCCTGAGCCTAAAAAGGAATATGACGCTGTTATTATTGGTGGTGGCGGTCATGGGTTGGCAACCGCATATTATCTTGCAAAAAATTATGGAATAAAAAATGTAGCTATTCTTGAAAAAGGTTGGATAGGCGGAGGAAATATTGGAAGAAATACAACAATCCTAAGATCAAATTATTTGCATGATGCTAACAATCTTTTTTATGATCACGGTATGCAAATGTGGAAAGATTTAAGTCAAGAGCTCAACTACAATGTTATGTATTCTCCAAGAGGGATATTAAATCTTGCTCACTCAGATGCACAAATGAATGCATACTCTAGAAGAGGAAATTCAATGCGATTAAATGGTATTGATGCTTCCCTAATTGGTCGAGAAGAAGTTAAGAAAATGATCCCCTTTGCAGACTTTACAGAAAATGCACGTTTTCCAATATTTGGCGGGCTACTACAACCAATAGGTGGAACAGCAAGACATGATGCAGTTGCGTGGGGATATGCAAGAGCAGCTGATGATTTGGGAGTTGATATTATTCAGCATTGTGAAGTAAATGGTTTTGATATTGATGATGGAAAAGTGTCGGGGGTACAAACTTCTCGAGGAAATATTAAAACAAAAAAAGTTGGTTTGTGTGTTGCCGGTAGTACGTCAATACTTGCTGAAAAGTTGAATATGACTTTACCAATTGAGGCGCATGTATTACAGGCTTGTGTCTCTGAACCTGTAAAACCAATGCTAGATGGTGTCGTAACTTTTGGTGCAGGTCATTTCTACTGCAGTCAATCTGATAAAGGCGAAATGGTAATGGGTGGTGATTTAGATGGTTACAATAGCTACGCTCAAAGAGGTAATCTCCCAACCATTCAGCATGTGCTAACTGAAGGTGTGGCTTTATTCCCCAATTTAAGTAGGCTTAAAGTATTAAGAACCTGGGGAGGTATTATGGATATGTCAATGGATGGTTCTCCAATAATTGATCGGACCCATATTGATGGCGTATATTTAAATTGTGGTTGGTGTTACGGTGGTTTTAAGGCAACTCCAGTGTCTGGACTTACATTTGCACATACAATTGCTACCAACGAGCCTCATAAATTAAGTCTACCTTTTAAACTTGATAGATTTCATACAGGGCATCTTCTTGATGAAAAAGGCCTTGGAACAAAAACTTGGATTAGTTGATATGTTGGAAATTAAATGTCCATATTGCGGTGACCGTTCACAAAATGAATTTTCCTATGGTGGCGATGCAACTGTTAAACGTCCAGAATTAAATAGTGAAGTAAATGACTTGGAGTGGGATAGTTTTGTTTATTATAGAGACAACCCTCGAGGTAAGCATTTAGAATTATGGCATCATATTTCAGGATGTCGTCAATGGTTTAAAGTTCATCGAAACACAGCGACTCATGAAATCATTCAAACTCTAGAAATGCAGGAAGACCTCTAAGATTAACAATGCAAAACTATAGAACTAAAAATGGTGGCAAAATCCAAAGGGACAGGAAAATTTCATTTATTTTTAATGGTAAAACTTATTTTGGTTACAAAGGTGATACGCTGGCATCGGCACTTCTTGCTAATGGAGTTCACCTGATTGGGAGAAGCTTTAAATACCATCGTCCAAGAGGAATTATTGCAGCAGGTGTCGAAGATGCTAACGGTAAAGTTCAACTTTTTAAAGATAATATAACTGAACCAAATGTAAATGTTACTGAGGTTGAATTAGTTAAAGGTTTAAAAATAGAAAGCCAGAATTGTTGGCCCTCAGTTTCTTTTGATGTATGGGCAATTAATAATTTTCTTAATAGGTTTTTTCCAGCGGGCTTTTATTACAAAACTTTTATGTGGCCAAAAAGTTTTTGGTACAAAGTTTACGAACCAATTATCAGAAAAGCTGCGGGTATGGGAACAGCTTCTTTAAAACCAGACCCTGACAGATATGAACATCAATACGAACATTGTGATATTTTAGTTGTTGGCTCTGGGCCATCTGGAATTTCAAGTGCTTTAGCTGCGGCAAAAAATGGTGCCCGAGTTATACTAGCGGAGGATAAGTCTAGATTTGGTGGCTCACTTTTGATCGATAATGTGACTATAGGTAACAAAAATGGTGATGAATGGGTCGAAGAAGCAATTGCTGAATTAAAATCTATGCCTAATGTTATAATACGAAAACGGTCTCAAGTATTTGGTTATTATGACCACAATATGCTTGTTATGTTTGAGCGCTGTAAGGATCACTTGGATGATCCAGAGGCTTATACTCCAAGACAAAGGCTTTGGTATATTAGAGCTAAACAAGTCATTTTATCAACTGGTTCAATCGAGCGTCCTTTAGTTTTTGCAAACAATGATAGGCCAGGAATTATGCTTGCATCCTCAGCTAAAGAGTATCTAAAAGTTTATGGAGTACTTGCTGGGAAGAAACCAATTATATTTACAAATAACGATACCGCTTATGAAACGGCAATCGAATATAAGAACCAAGGTATGAATCCAATCATAATTGATACAAGAAATGATTCAGAGGCTGGTATTGTAAATGAAGCAAAAAAAATTGGAATTCAAATTAAGTTTTCATATGGGATTGCAAATACTACAGGATACAAAAAGGTAAGATCTGTAACTGTTGGAAAATTAAATAGTAATAAAGATGGGTATACAAATTTAGAAGAAATTAAGTGTGACAGTGTATTTGTTTCAGGCAATTGGACGCCCACTGTACATCTAGCTTCACAATCTGGAAATAAATTAAGATACGATTCAAATTCAGATACTTTTTTACCAAATCAATCTCGACAAAAAGAAACTGTGATTGGCTCAGCCAATGGAAGCATGACTTTAGAAAAGAGTTTAAAAGAAGGATTTGAAACTGGATTTACTCTATCGGATGCAATAACTAAAAATAATATACCAACATCAATTCCAATTTCTGATGAGAGGCAATATGGGCATCATGATAAATTCTGGTGTATGCCATTACCAGGAAAAAAACATTATAAAAGATTTGTTGATTTTCAAAACGATGTGGCAGTATCAGATATTCAACTAGCTGTTCAGGAAGGATTTCGGTCGATTGAACATGTAAAAAGATACACAACTCTAGGTATGGCGACTGACCAGGGTAAAACAAGCAATTTAAACGGACTGCAACTAGTCTCTGATCTTGAAAAAAAGATTGTTCCAGAAGTTGGACATACTACTTTCCGACCACCCTATACATCAGTAACGATTGGCACAATAATTGGTCGAGAAGTAGGAAAAAATTACAAAGCTACACGAAAGTCTCCTATGCACAAATGGCATGAACAGCATGAAGCTATTTTTGTAGACGCTGGTCTTTGGTTAAGACCACGCTATTATAAAAATAATAATGAAACACTGCATGAGGCTTCGAAAAGAGAAGCTTTAAATGTTAGGAAAAATGTTGGTGTATGCGACGTAACATCGCTTGGAAAAATAGATATTAAAGGAAAAGATTCTGCTGAATTTCTTAATAGAATCTATACTAACGCCTTCTTAAAATTACCAATTGGTAAAGCTCGTTATGGTGTAATGCTTAGAGAAGACGGTATGGTTTTTGACGATGGAACAACCACAAGAATTTCTGAAAATAATTTTCATATGACCACAACAACTGCGCAAGCAGCTAATGTTCTTACTCATTTGGAATATTATTTACAGATAGTCTGGCCAGAGTTAGATGTGGCAGTTGTTTCTACTACTGAACAATGGGCAGGTACTTCAGTGGCTGGTCCTAAATCTAGATTACTTTTGAGTAAAATATTTCCAGATGAAGATTTATCAAATGAAGCTTTACCATTTATGGGCTACAAAGAATTTAAGTTTAAAAATACAATTGCACGAATATTTAGGATATCATTTTCAGGAGAGCTTGCTTATGAAATAAATGTAATGTCAGATTTTGGTGAATTAATGTGGAAAGAAATTATCAGTCTTGGAAAAGAATTTAATATTCAGCCTTACGGTACCGAAGCTTTATCAACTCTTCGAATTGAAATGGGGCATGTCGCCGGCTCAGAAATTGATGGCCGAACGATGGCTTACGATCTATCGCTTGAAGGTATGCTTAGTCAGAAAAAAGATTTTATTGGAAAGAGATCTTTAGGTAGAAAAGCATTCACTGAAGAAGGTAGAGAGAAAATTGTTGGCATAGTGCCTATTGATAAAAAAACATCTATTCCAGAAGGATCACAAATTGTAAAAGATGCAAATGTTTCGCTGCCAATTCCTAAATTAGGATACGTTTCAGCTTCGTGCTGGAGTGTAGAATTTGATAACCCCTTTTCATTAGCTATCATTAAGGACGGTAAAAATAGAATTGGTGAAAAATTATATGCAGTATCGCCACTTAAAAACATATCTATTCCTGTAGAAGTGGTATCCCAACACTATGTGGATCCAGAAGGTAAGAGAGTTAGATCATGACACGAATTACACCACTAGAAACAATAGCTAATACTGGATTATTTGGTAATTTTGTAGGAAAAAATAAGGATAAACTTATTAGAATTTCTGAAATTTCAGACGTTAAAATATATCAAATTGTTCAATATAAAATTAGTAAATTAAACACATCACTATTACAGATTGATAATCAAATATTCTCCACTCAACCTGGCAGTGTGTCGGCAAACTCAGCTACAAGAATTCAATGGAATGGTCCAAAAGTGTGGACCGTTATATCAAATAATAAAAATATTTATGATCAAATTATCTCTAGCTGCCCAGAAGAAGATTTTGCAGTAACTGATTTATCGCACTCAAGAGTCATTATTCAAATAGAGGGTGAAAATGCAATTGCTATTATCAAAAAAGGTTGTCCATTAAATTTAAATGAATTTACAAAAAATAATTGTGCCAATTCGGTCTATCATGGAATAACATTTTCTATTGATATGATAAACGATAACCCAGGTAAATTTAATTTAATGGCCTATAGAAGTTTTGCTGATTCTTTCTATCATGCAATTACAGATGCTTCTCTAGAATATGGCTATAAACAGGAGTAATTTTCTATGGAATGGATAAATTCAATAAGAAGTCCTAATCTAACAATTTTTTTTCAATATATTACTTGGTTGGGATATAAAGATTTTTTATTTTTATTTGTCCCTTTCTGTTTTTGGTTTTTTGATAGAAAAGTATTTGGAATATTCACTTTATTTGTTTTTATTAGCGCACTCATTAATACTTATTTAAAAGATTTTTTCCAAGATCCGAGGCCCGATGCTCTTCTTAACATTGACCCTTGGGCAAGCACTATTGATCTTTCCTATGGCTTCCCTAGTGGTCACGCTCAATTGGCAATTGTTATATGGGGATTTTTATTTCTAAATACAAAAAATATTTTTTTGAAAATTTTATTTACGTTTTTAATAATCACAATCTCATTTAGTAGAATTTATTTAGGAGTTCATGATATCTCAGATGTTATCGGTGGAATTATCATTGGTTTAATCTCAATATTTTTATTAAAAAATCTATTGGGAAATAAGGGTGAATGGATAAGAAATCAATCTAATTTGATGCACTGCCTTATATATCTGTGCTTTTTTTCATTATTTTACTTAGCTTGGCCAATTGAAGAGAATAGAATAGTTGCTGTAGCACTTGGAAGTCTAATAATGGGGTTCTGGATAGGTCAGACAATAGATAAAAAATATTTTAATTTTGAAAGTCCAAAAAATTTACTACTAAAAGTAATGTCTGCAATATTAGCTGTATTTGGTTTTATTCAATTAAATAAAAATATTGATCAAATTCTAGAAATTATACAACTGAGTCATAGTATTGAAACAATGGCCTCTTCATTATTACTCGGATTATATATTTCACTTATAGCTCCATTTATATTGAGCCTTATGAGGTTACAAAGAAATACGTAATTAATTTGAAAAAATATTTATCTACTAATTAGCTTTTATTTTTTTTGCGAGTTTATCTCTATAAGAACAATTGAAGCTACATAAATCATTTAACATAGATAAATTTTCTCTAGCTTTTTCGATTCTATTTGTCTCCAGATATAGCTTGCCTTGATATTCTAAAATACCTTTATGCTTAGGGTTTATCTCTAGACCAAGAGCATAATATCTTTCTGCATCTTCATATTTTTCTAAGCTTCTTGATACAAATCCAATATAATTCCAGCCATCGGCACTTTGTGGATTTTCATAAACAAATTCTTCAAGTGCTATTAATGCAGCTTTATAATCTTTATCATTTATTATTTTAATAATAGGTCTTAGCTCGCTACTGTATTTTCCTAGATTAATACCGTCACCACCTGAGCCACCGCTTGAATCTCCACCTGAGCCACCACTTGAATCTCCACCTGAATCTCCACCTGAATCTCCACCTGAGCCACCTGAGCCACCTGAGCCACCTGAGCCACCTGAGCCACCTGAGCCACCGGCAGAAGCCGCAACACTTATTGAAAACAATAATAAAAATAGAATTCTGGCTATAAACATGAAATTTGCTCCGATTTGTATTTTGAATGAGAGAACATATTTAAGCTGTTAAATAAGACTTCATTACTAATAAACATAACTAATTTACTTCTAGTATGTTTCAAGTTTTTTGTAAAAATATTGAATATTGGAAAAATAAGTATTTGATTTAATTATTTATTTACTTTTGCTACAAGGTAAAGCCCAAGAGCTACTGCTGGTCCTATACCAAAAGCAAAGAGCAGCGTGCCTACACCAACGGTCCCACCAAGTATCCATCCAACACCAACTACAGATACTTCAATGCAAACTCTTACCCAAGCAATTGGATATTGTGTAACCCTCTGTAAACCAGTCATCAAGCCATCTCTAGGACCAGGCCCTAGATTGGCAGTTAAATAAATACCACTTCCAAGCCCAACAACCAGCACTCCAATTGAGCCGACTAAAAGGTTTATCAAGTAACTATTACTTGAGAAATCAAACAGGTGCATTGATAGTTCTATAGTGCCTGCAATAATTATAATATTTAATATTGTACCTACTCCTGGCTGTTGTTTTAAAGGTAGCCAAAACAATAAAACTGCAACACTACTAGCAAACATTGCAAAGCCAATCGACCAATTAAAATTAATCGCTATTCCTTCCGCTAAAACTACCCAAGGACTGAGACCAATTGTTGAGTGAATTAAAAGAGATTCTCCAAATCCAAAAATTGTTAGCCCAAGTATTAAAAATAATAATGTTTTAATTCTTGGTCTAAAATTTAATGGTCTATCTGAACTCCATTCAACCGTTGGAACATTTTTTATTCTTAGAAATTCAGGTATAATACTCATGATAATTATTTGATAATATTTGGAACTACTTCATAGCCTTTTCGTCTTGGGGTGTCATCTGTTAATTCCTCAGGATAACCTGGTGCTCTGAGATCTTCGTTACATGCATCTTCTAGTCGCCTTACTATCATTGAGGACCATGCACGATCTCCATATTTCTCTCTACCTTCTTTAAAAATTTTAGCAATTAAGGGTGAAACCTCCGTTGGCACATTCATGTCTTGTGCTAACTTTTCAAATAGACCAACGTCCTTACAAACTAGATCCATAGTAAAATTAATATTATAGCTACCGTTCATTATTACTTGGCTTTCTGTTTCATGGACAAAACTATTTCCAGAACTGATTCTAATGCCTTCGTAAACTGTAGGTAAGTCTAGTCCTGCTTTTTTACAAACCATTAATGCTTCACCGACTGCAGCTAAGTGAGTAGATGCTAAATAATTGGTTGCTACTTTTAAAACTGACGCACTACCAATTGGCCCAATGTGTAAAATTTGATAGCCAATAACTGATAAAGCCGGCATGGCTAAGTCAAACGCCTCTCTTGTACCACCAACTAAAATTGCAATATTTCCTGTTGCAGCCCTGTGACATCCCCCTGAGACAGGAGCCTCAATAGCTAACGCTTTTTTGCCAATAACTAAATCTGCAAGTCTCTGCATTTCCTTACTGTCAGTTGTACTCATCTCAATCCAGAGTTTTCCTGACACCATGCCTTCAATTAAACCATTTTTTCCCTCTAAAACACTAGCAACAACGGCTGGGCTTGGAAGGCAGGTAATCGATATATCAGATTCTTGCGCTAATTCTTTTGGAGTTTCAATCCACTTCGCACCTTTTTCAATTAATATTTTACCTGCTTTTTTATCAAGGTCATTAATTAATAAATCAAAACCACTTTCTAAAATACTATTTGCAAGCTTATAACCGACATTGCCTAAGCCAATAAATCCAACTTTCATAATGATTGTTCCTTTGTATAAATTTTATAATGTTGGCGGAATACTTTTTTGTCTTGTGCCAATGGCATGGAAGGTAATTGCAAAAATAATTACTATACCTCCAATTAGTGTATTGGTTCCTGGTACTTCATTAACTCCAAATATAGGTAGCCAACACCATAAAATACCGCCAACTGTTTCCATTGTTGCTAGCAACATAAGCTCTGCTGCAGGTAGATACTTTGATCCATAGCTAATTAAGATTAATCCTGTTGCTACAAAGCTTCCATGAAGAATACTTAATAAAATATTTTTTAACGGCATAGTAGTATGATCTGAAAAAAAAATGACCATCATAAAAGAAAAAATTGCACAGATTAGTCCTGCAATTATTATTGTAGTAAATTTTGGAGTTTCAGGCCTCCATCGCAAAGAAACTGCAAACACTGAAAAACCCAATGAACATATAAAACCGGCAAAAAGACCAAATAACGCCCCTATCATCCAATCGTTGTAAACCATTAAACTAATTCCAAAAATAGAGATAATCATTGCAATTAAGGTAGCTGATCTAAGTTTCTCTTTTAAAAATAAATATGCTAACAGTCCTGCAAATAGTGGCTGAAGAGCAATTAAAAATAAGGTTGTTGCAGCTGACGTATTAGTCATTCCAAAAATAAACCCAATAAATGCACAAGCCAAGCCAGTTCCTCCAATTAGTCCAGAAATGCCAACCTTACTAAAATTATTTACAAACTTTGGGCCTTCTTTTGCCATTAAAAAAACTAAAAGTATTGTTGCAACAACAACGCCACGTACAAATAAATAATGCCACTGGTAAATTTCAGCATCTATCATGTGTCGAACTGTTGGTGCGCCAAAACTCCAAACTATGCCAGCAGAAATTGCCAGCAGAAATCCTAAGAAATATGTTTTATTTAAATCTAAGATTGGGTTTGATTGTTCAGACATATGAATGAAAAAATCATATATAATTATAAAGAGGATTACACTATAAATGAGAGAATATGGAAATTTCAACTGAGTACGGTATTTATGATAAACGCTTTGAAAAAGTGTTTAATAAATTCAATGAAAATCTAGAGTCTTCTATAGATATTGGGGCATCATTTGCAGTTTATTCTAATGGTAAACCACTAGTAGATCTTGCGGGAGGCTATAAAAATAAAGAAAAAACTGAATTATGGAAACCAACAACTACAGTTTGTATTCATTCAACTGGCAAGGGAATTGTTGCTATGTGTCTTGCGATACTAATTGAGCGAAAACAATTAGATTTAGATGAAAAAGTATCAAAGTATTGGCCTGAATTTTCTGCTAATGGTAAAGAAAATATTTTAGTTCGTAGTCTGTTATCACACCAAGCAGGTTTATATGCCTGGAAAGAAAAAATGACTGAGGAGGACTTTCTCAATTGGGATTATTGTACTGAACTTTTAGCTTCCCAAGAATCGTTACACAAACCAAATACTGAAATTTGCTATCACGCAAAGTCTATTGGTTTTTTAGTGGGTGAGCTAATCAAACGAGTGTCAGGAAATTCGGTTGGTAATTTTTTAAAAGAAGAGCTGGTTGATCCATTAAAATTATTATGCACTATTGGTACCCCTATTGAGCAACATAAAAATATCGCAGAACTGATTAGTTCTGCAAATCTAAATGATGCGTTTAATGATCGAGATAAAATAGATAATTATACTATGGGCGCATTTCTAAATCCTGGTAATAGAACTAGAACTGCAAATACAGAAAAATTTAGGTCTGCAGAAATTCCCGCTCTAAATTGTCATTCTAATTCTAGTTCTCTTGCACAACTATATGATATTTTTATAAATGGTGACACTCATCCAAAAGGTTTTGTTAAAAAGGATACAGTTTCTCGTCTAATTCAAAAAGAGGTTTCTGGTATTGATAAAGTTATGAAAAGTCCAATGCAATGGAGTCCTGTTGGCTTTATGATCGGTGGAGGAAAATCTTTTGGAAGATCTGGAAAAGCTTTTGGACATACTGGATGGGGAGGTTCTTTAGCATTTGCTGATCCAGAAAATAAAATAGGTATAGCTTATTCTATGAACTTATTAGCAGGATCTATGCTGGGTGATAGTCGTGCAATAGATTTAATCGCCGCTACTTACGAATCAATTTAGATATTTTCTGCTTCTGCAGTAGTAAGAATGCAACTATCAATCTTCCATTCCTTGTTTGGTTGTTTTTGCATTTCATAATTAGCAGTAACAAACTTGCCATCGGGTCCCACTAAATAAACTAATAAGATTGGAATACCTCTGTATATTTCCACTGTTCCAATATTGATATTTCTTGGTCGATAAACACTTGGATAACTTTTTTTAACCATCGCTATAAAATTATCGGCATTTCTAAAAATAGATTGAATTTTTGGAGAAGCATAAGAGAAAGCCTCAATGGCATCATCTTCTGTAAAGGCTTGAAGTTGACTTGAGACTACTGTCTTGATACTTATCTTATCAGTATCAGACAGTAATTCAGTCTCAGCTAAACTATTTAAACTTAAAAATGAAAAAGCTAATAAAGTTATGAATAACTTTATTAATTTCATCATAGAATCTCAAAAAGTCCTGCAGCACCCATACCGCCGCCAACACACATTGTGACAACACCATATTTGGCACCACGTCTTTTGCCTTCAATTAACAAGTGACCTGTCATTCTAGAGCCAGTCATTCCATAAGGATGACCAATTGAAATTGATCCACCGTTAACATTTAGCTTTTCATTATCAATTCCAAGTTGATCGCGAGAATAAATAACCTGGGATGCGAATGCTTCATTCAATTCCCATAAATCAATGTCATCAACGGTAAGGCCATGTTGCTTTAATAGCTTTGGAACTGCAATTACAGGTCCAATCCCCATTTCATCAGGCTCACAACCGCCAATCGCTAATCCTCTAAAAATACCCATTGGTTCAATGTTTCTTTTTTCTGCTTCTTTAAGATCCATTAGGACACATGAAGATGCACCATCAGATAGTTGACTAGCATTACCAGCGGTAACAAACTTATCAGGTCCATTAATTGGATTTAGAGCAGCTAAATTTTCTAGTGTAGTTGAAGGACGATTACATTCATCTCTATCAACTGTCACTTCTTGCTCTGTAACTTCTTTAGTCTCTTTATTCATAACATCCATTTTTGTTTTTAATGGAACAATCTCATCAGAAAACTTTCCTGCTTCTTGAGCTGCCGCAGTTCTTTGTTGACTTTGTAGAGAGTATTCATCTTGAGATTCTCTTGATATATTATATCTCTCTGCAACTATATCAGCTGTATTAATCATAGGCATCCATAGCGCTGGACAAACTTTTTGTAATTCTGGTTCAACAAGGTGTTTTGTATTCATGTTTGCTTGAGTCATTGAGATTGATTCAACACCTCCACCAATTGTTACGTTAACACCGTCAACGATAATTCTATGTGCAGCCACTGCAATAGATTGCAGGCCTGAAGAACAAAATCTATTAATCGTAGTTCCTGGAACGGTAACTGGACATCCTCCAGCTATTGCAACATTTCTTCCAATATTATGACCAGTAGCAGCTTCTGGCTGTCCACATCCAAAAATAATATCTTCAACTTCACCAGCTTCAATACCAGCTTTAGCAATTGCGTGTTTAACTGTATGACCACCCATAGTAATTCCGTGAGTTTTATTAAATCCTCCGCGCATAGCTTTTGCTAAACCAGTTCTTGCTGTAGAAATAATTGCTGCTTCTCTCATGATGTAATGTCCTTTAATTTTTTAAATAGAAAGACCATAAGATATAGTCTTTCTCAACAATTAAAAGAGTATTTTTTATAGTCTTATCAATAATTTACGTTAAAAAAATGAAAAAAATATATAGCACATTTATTAGATATAAATGTTGACCACTGAGGTGCTAGATTATAGAAGAACACTCCAAACACACTAAGAGTTTTTTTATGGTCATGCTAAAAACACAAGATACTCCAATCTGGGTTCCTGAGGGCTATAAGAAGTTAGGGTGGCATGCTGGTTTTGATATTCTTATCGGACCAATGTATTATAAAAAAGATGAAGATAGTAAATTCAAGTTCATTGCTAAAATTTTAGATAAACATTTAAATTCTCAAGGTATTGCTCATGGTGGTTTTTCTATGGCTCTTGCTGATATATTTTTTGGTTCAGTGGCTTTTTCAGCTTGTGGTAAGAAATCAACTAGCACAATATCTTTAAATTCAAACTTTGTTTCACCCGGCTTATTAGATGAAGTTGTTGAATGTGAAGCTTCTGTGACTAAAATAACTAGGTCATTAATATTTATTGAAGGCTCAATAACATCTGGGGATAAAACAATTTTATCTGCCTCTGGAATTTGGAAAATACTCGGTCAATAATTTAAGTATTAATTTTCAGCTATATTAACTTTATATTTCTTTTTGAAAATTAGTTACATCAATAAAATTTATAGCTTTATGATTAGAGCTAATAAAATTACATAACTCCTTGGGCTTAATCTGAACCGTCGCTGTGTTTGTTAGTGGGTGAAAATTTACATATTCATATTCTAAAAATTTTTGATCTAAAAAAAAATTAATCTTTTTCTTAGTGTCGTTAAGTAAACCAAAAGGTGAAACTGAACCAGGTTCAATATTCATTAATTCTTTTAAATAATTAGGTTGAGCAAAAGATAATTTTTTAGAATTTAATGGTTGAATAATTTTTTTTAAATCAATCTGCGTATCTTCTAAAAGGCTTAATAAGAAAAAATTCTTTTTTTGATCTCTTAAGAATAAATTTTTTGAATGTGCTCCTTCAATTTTTCCTCTTAAATTTTTTGAATCTTCAACAGTGTAGAGTGGCTCATGATCAAAAATTTTAAATTCAATTCCATTCTCTTGAAGTAAATCATACAAGCTATTCTTATCCATATATTATAATTTTTTTAACGCTGCTTGATATTGAGAATTTGGTATTTTTTCTAATAGTTTGTTAAACTGAATTCTAGTAATCCATTTATTTTTTAACGCTATAGCTTCAATAGAAGCCACTAATTCATTATTATCTTCTTGATACTTTTGTATAAAGTTTGAAGCAATTAGCATCTCATTAGCATCACCAGTATCAAACCATTTTATATGCTTTGGCAAAGGTGCAACATTCAAATTTGATGCTTCCAGATATTTTTTTATGATATCAATAATTTCAAACTCACCTCTAGATGATTTTTTGATAGATTTAAAATAATTAAGTGAGTCTTTGTTAAAAAAATATAGTCCTGGAATTATAAAATTACTCTTTGGTTTTATGGGTTTTTCTTCTAATGATAAGATATTCATATTTTTATCAAATTGAATAACACCTGATTTTTGTGGATTGGGTACTTTTACAGCTAAAACTGTTGCTTTTGCTCCACTGGAGGCAGTTTTTTTTAAAAGCTTATCTAGGCCAGTTCCTACAAAAATATTATCTGCCAATGCAAGTATGAATGGTTTTTTATTAATAAATTTTTCTCCAATGCGTATTGCATCAGGAATACCAACTGCTTTTTTTTGAACTGCATATTTAAACTTCATGCCTAAATTTTTACCGTCTTTAAAGAGTTTCTTAAAAATTTTATGATCTTCTTGTTTTGAGATAAATAGTACTTCTTTGATACCGGCGTGCATGAGAGTTGCAAGTGCGTAATAAAGCATCGGCTTATCGTAGACCGGCAATAATGGCTTACTTACAACTGATGTTGCTGGGCTTAAACGGGTGCCCTTACCTGCGGCTAAAATAATACCTTTTTTGAATTGCATAAACTTGTATTAAAAATAATTATTATTTTTTCTTTAAATAGATTCTATCTTTTAAATCTTTATATACAGGCTTCTTTTTTTGCATTTTTGCCATTGCGGAGGTTGTAACATCTTCAGGATGTAACATTCCTGCATTCCATAGTGCTACAAAATTTAAGCCATCTTGAATTGAATGATCACGGGAATAATTAATTGCTTCTTTTGTTCCCCACATTGCTAATGGTGATTTAGAGGCTAAGTTTTCTGCAATTTCAAATGCTTTTTTTACTGCTGCTTCATGATCAGGCTCAATATGATTAATTAAGCCAACTTCATGAGCTCTATCTGCTAAAACTTTATCACCTGTCATTGCCCACTCTCTTGCAATACCAGCTGGGATTATTGTTGGTAGTCTTTGAAGCGTCCCAATGTCAGCAACTATACCTATATTAATTTCTTCGACTACAAAGAAAGCATCCGCACTTGCGACTCTAATATCAGCTGCACAAATTAAATCTATCCCACCGCCTACACATCCACCTTGAATAGCTGTTATTACAGGAAAACGAGCTTCTTCAATACAGCTTGCCCATTTTTGCATTTCTAAAATCTGCTCTCTAAAATGTCCTCTCACTCTTCCAGTTTCTTCATTAGGTTCTGCACCTAGACCAATTTCAGTCATCATTCCTAAATCTAGGCCTGCGCAAAATGTTGGTCCTATAGCAGAAATTATAAGCGCTCTAATGTCGCCCCTATCATTAAGTTCATTAACTTCTTCTGGAAACGCAGTCCAAAACTCAAGTGTTACTGAGTTTCTCTTTTCTGGTCGATTAAAAATAATGTGCGCAATGCTATCTTTTATTATTACTTCGAATGGTTTTGACATATGATTATTATTGATTAAAAATGTTTATTAGATATTGAAGATAAAATAAATATTAAACTAAATATACTATAAAAAAATGGCTATAAATTACGAAGAAATCATGTCTCTAGAAGATAAAGGCCTTGAATTTTCTTATACTCAAAGAGATTCGATTATTTATGGGCTTGGTATTGGGCTTGGTAAAGATCCAATGGATGCTACAGAATTAAAATATGTATATGAAAATGGCCTAATTGCTTTTCCTAGCATGGCGACAAACTTTCAGTATAAATCGCCATTATTATTAAAAGCTAAGTTGAATATGATTATGATTGTTCATGGAGAGCAAGGTGTCACTCTACATCAACCAATGCCTGCAAGTGCAGATGTTATTTCTGATACAAAAGTAGTAAATTGTTATGACCGCGGAGCATCAAAGGGTGCCATCATTGAAGTCGAAACTAATGTTAGATTAAAAAAAGATAACTCCCCATTATGTACCCTTACAAGCAAGACATTTGCTAGAGGCGATGGTGGTTTTGGAGGTGAGGATGTTCCAGCTTCTATTCCAGTTGAATTGAATGATACTCCTGACATTATTCATGAAGTTACTACAACTGAAGATCAGGCGTTAATATTTAGGCTGTCTGGAGATTCTAATCCACTACATTCTGATCCAAATTTTGCAAAAATGGCTGGCTATCCAAAACCAATTTTACATGGACTATGTAGCTATGGAGTTGCCTGTCGATCTATTGTTGAAACTTTGTGTGAAAAAGATAGCAAAAAACTTAAGAAATTTAATGTAAGATTTTCTTCTCCTGTTTTTCCAGGGGAAACAATTGTAACTGAAATGTGGAAAAAAGATGATGAGATACATTTTCAATCAAAAGTTAAAGAACGAGATAAAGTAGTTCTTAAAAATGGGGTTTGTAAAATATTATGATACCTCCAGCAGGAATTGCTCCAGGTAAAGAAGATTTATTTTATAATGACTCGCATAATGCTTGGCGAAAAGAATTAAAGAAATTTGTTGCAAAAGAAATCGCTCCCTTTGTTGAGGAATGGGAAGAGGCAGGAGAATTTCCTAGAGAATTATACAAAAAAGCTGGAGACTTTGGCATGTTGGGAATGGGATATCCGGAACAATATGGTGGGACCTCTGATGGTATCGACATTTTTCACGGCATTATAACCGCCGAAGAGCTTGCGCAAGGAAGTGGTGGAATTTCTGCTAGTTTATTATCACTTAATATTTCTCTACCTCTAATTCTTGCCCTTGGAACTGAAGAACAAAAAGAAAAATATATAACGCCCGTTATTGCTGGAGATAAAATAGCATGTCTTGGAGTAACAGAGCCATCAGGAGGCTCGGATGTTGCTGGTATTAAAACTAAAGCAGTAAGAGATGGTGGAGATTACATTTTAAATGGATCAAAAATGTTTATTACTTCAGGAATGCGTGCAGATTATTATGTAATTGCATGTCGAACTGGTGGCCCAGGTACCTCCGGTATATCTGCTATCGTTGTAGATAAAGGCACACCGGGTTTTACACAAACACCACTAAAAAAAATGGGTTGGTTAGCATCTGATACAGCTGTTTTATATTTTGATGATTGCAGGGTGCCTGCAGAAAATTTAATCGGTGGAGAGAATAGTGGCTGGGCTGGAATAATGTCTAACTTTAGTCAAGAACGGCTAGGACTTACGGCTGGAATGAATGCTTATTCTCAAATCTGTATTGATGAATCTGTGGTATGGGCAAGAGATAGGATGACTTTTGGAAAACCTTTAATCGAAAATCAAGTGATCAGACATAAGCTTTCTGAAATGTCTAGAATGGTGAATGCGACTAAAGCTTATATGGAGCTATTAACATGGAAAGTTATGAATGGTGAGAAACCTGTCGCTGATCTTTCTTTATTAAAAGTCCAAGCAAGCAAAACAATGGAGTATTGTGCAAGAGAAGCAATGCAGATTCTTGGAGGTGCGGGATACTTAAGAGCTAACAGTGGTCCAGGTAAAGTTGAGCGTATCTATCGTGAAGTAAGAGTTAATGCAATTGGTGGTGGCTCTGAAGAAATTATGTTGGACTTAGCGGCAAGACAATTAAAATTTTAATCTAAAATTCTTCAATTTCCATTTCCATTAAAGTCGATTTTCCAGATTGCACTTTTTTCGAATACATTTGAATCTCAGGAATAAATTTATCAATAAAATATGTTCCTGTTTTAATCTTAGTCTTATGCTGAGGTTCATTTTTTCCGTCTGAAAATTTTGCCATCCTTGCCCACATGTAGGTTAAAGATGTTAAAGCTACTAAATTTAAGTAATCAGAAGCTGAGGAAAGAGCATTTTCAGGATCTTGCATACCATTTTGCATTAGCCACATAGTTGAAGCCATCACTTCTTTAACTGCAGCCTCTAAAGCTTTTATGAACGTTGACAGTTTTTCGTTATCTTTATTTTCATTAATAAATTCTTGAACTTCTTTTTGAAAATTTTGTAGCAATCTACCTTTATGCATAGTTAATTTTCTGCCAACTAAGTCTAATGCTTGAATACCATTTGTTCCTTCGTAAATTAGAGCAATTCTTACATCACGCATATATTGTTCTAACGGATACTCTTTGGTAAACCCACTGCCCCCCAAAACTTGCAATGAATCCGAGCAATTTAAAAACCCTTTTTCACTGCAATACGATTTAATGATTGGTGTCATTATTGCTGCAAAATCTTCAGCTGTTTCTCTGACTGATTCATCTGGATGATGTTCCGCTAAATCAATCTTCATAGAAGTATAAATACAAAGAGCTCTCATTGCTTCAGTAGTTGACTTAACATTCATTAACATCCTTCTCACATCTGGATGTACTATTATATTGTCGGCTTTAGCATCTGAGTCCTGTTTATCTTTAACAACTGAACGCATTTGTCTTCTGTTTTTTGCATAATCTAATGCATTTTGATAAGCAATTTCTGACATAGCAACGCCTTGGAGCCCTACTTTTAATCTCGCATCATTCATCATAAGGAACATAGCTTCCATGCCTTTATTTGGCTCGCCGATCATCCAGCCCTTAGCATCGTCCATATTCATGACACAGGTTGGTGAAGAAATAATGCCTAGTTTATGTTCTAGGCCGCCACAAAATATTGGATTTCTAGAATTGTCATCAAGCCTTTTTGGGACAAGAAACAAGCTTATACCCTTGATACCCGCTGGCGCATCTGGCAATCGCGCAAGAACAAGATGAATAATATTTTCTGTAAGATCATGTTCACCAAATGATATCCAAATTTTTTGTCCATTTAATTTGTAGTAATCTTCTTCTGGAATAGCTGTTGTTCTGATGAGTCCTAAGTCAGTACCACACTGTGGTTCAGTTAGACACATGGTTCCCATCCACTCACCTGAAATCATTTTTGGAAGGTATTTATCTTTTAATTCTTTATTAGCTTTTTTTAGAATAGCTTTGATTGCTCCCTGGCTTAAGCCCGGCCCCATATAAAAAGCCATATTTGAGGCAATACCAATTTCACCACTTAGTATCCCCATAGCAAATGGTGCTCCACCGCCACCATATTCTGTTGGATTGCATGCACCTATATAACCTGAGTCAATAACACTTTGGTACAATGACTTAAAATAGTCTGGAGTTTTAACTTCTGGGCCCTCATTGCCATCCTTCACATAAACAAGCCCTTCACGATCAGCCTTCTTATTGCTATCAACCATTTCTTGTTCGTTAAATTTAGCAACTTGCTCAACTACACTCATTACAGTTTCAGCATCATAGTCTTTGAACTGTTCAATCGACTCTGCAAATGAGTTGTACTCCAACATATCTAAATTATATTTGAAGTCTGCTATAGGACTTTTATAAACCATGAATTCTTTCTTATTTTGATAGTAAATTAATATCAACATATATAATATATTTAAAGTTAAAAAGAATGGATAAATTATGAATATTTATCTGCCCATTGCAGAGCTCTCAGTTAATATTTTTATAATATTATCACTTGGTGGAGCTGTGGGTTTTCTGTCAGGAATGTTAGGGCTTGGCGGTGGTTTTTTAATGACTCCGCTGCTAATGTTTATAGGTATTCCGCCAAATGTGGCTGTGGCTACTTCTGCAAATCAAATTGTAGCTGCATCTGTTTCAGGTGCATTGTCGCATTGGCGACAAGGATTAGTCGATGTTAAAATGGGTATGTATTTATTGGCAGGTGGCTTATTTGGATCTTATACGGGAATTTGGATTTTTAAACTACTCACCAGCGCAGGACAAATTGAAACTTTTTTATCAATAGTTTACTTTATTCTTCTATTTTCTATTGGAATTTTAATGTTAGTTGAAAGCTCTCAAGTAATTAGAGATCGTATAAGAAAGAAAACTGTTAAAAGAAAATTACATTATCATAACTGGGCACACAGACTTCCATTTAAGGTAAGATTTTATGCATCTAATTTATATATTAGTGTAATACCTCCAATCATAATTGGTTATTTTATAGGAATATTATCGGCTACTATGGGTATAGGCGGATCTTTTATCCTAATACCTTCAATGATCTATTTTCTTGGTATGCCTACTTCAAAAGTAATTGGAACATCATTATTTCAAATTATTTTTATAACTGCTTTTGTAACTCTACTTCATGCTACTTCGACTTTTGCAGTAGATGCGGTCCTAGCATTTACCTTAATTCTTTCTTCAGTGATAGGCGCTCAATTGGGAGTTTTGTTTACTAATAAATTTAGAGGTGAGGAGCTTAGGGCTTTATTAGCAATAATAGTACTAGCGGTGGCATTCAAAATTGGAGTGGATCTTTTAATCCAACCTGCGGATATTTTCTCAATAACAGTAATTAAAGAATTATATTAAAATGAAAAATATCCTAACTATTCTAATTTCCTTATTTCTATATCAAGGTAGTGCCAATGCTTTAGTAATTGGATCAGATCTTGATGAAATTACAATAGGTGCAAATTTTTCTGGTCAGGATCTTCTTGTCTTTGGTGCATTTTACTCTGATCCATCGCTACCAAGAGATGCTAAAGGTGATGTTATTATTGAAGTTAAGGGGCCACCACAAACTATTCAGGTAAGAAGGAAAAAGTCTTTTTTTGGTTTCTGGTTAAATAATACTGAAGTTACTTTTAAAGAAGTTCCAGGCTTTTATTACTTAACAAGTACAGCTGAGATTAATGATGAAGTTCTTGCTAAAAATAACATTACTTTACTAACCCCACAAGATACTCAAGAAATTGAATGGGGTAAAATAAGAATGCCTAAAGACAGGCATGATTTTTTAAATGCTATGAAAAGAAATAAAAATAACCTTGATCTATTTGCAATAAATAGTGATTCTGCTCAAATTGATATTCTTGATGGTAATCTGTTCAAAACTAATATACCAATCCCAAATACTGTACCAATTGGTAATTATACTGTATCAGTTTACTTATTGATTAATTCAGAACTAAAGAAAGATTATGAATATGGCTTTAAAGTTAAAAGAATTGGGATTGAATCTATGATTCATAATTTAGCTATAAACTTTCCACTAATATATGGTCTACTTGCTGTATTATTAGCTGGATTAATGGGATGGATTAGCGCTGAAATGTTTCGTAGATTGAGAAAGTTATAAATTTTGGAAGAGATATCATTTGTTTTTGTATTTTTAGCAGGCCTATTAAGCTTCCTGTCACCTTGTGTTTTACCAATTGTTCCTGGTTATTTATGTTTCTTAGCTGGTACATCGCTTGATAAAATAATGGATGAGAACACTAAAAAAAATATAAGTGTTTTTAAATTTGCTGTGGCTTTTGTTTTAGGCTTTTCTACCGTCTTCACTCTTCTTGGTGCCACCGCTAGTTCAATTAGTAACGTTTTGTACGAATATCTAGATTATTTTAGAATTGCAGCTGGAATTATTATAATTCTTTTTGGAATTCACTTTACACACTTAATCCAATTTAATTTTTTAAATAAAGATACTAGATTTCAAATCGATAACTTTAAACCCGGCTTAATAGGATCATATATAGTTGGGATTTCTTTTGCATTTGGTTGGACGCCATGTATTGGGCCTATTTTAGGTAGTGTTTTATCAGTCGCTGCCAGCTCTGATAGTGTCTACTTTGGTATCTGGTTACTACTAACTTATTCAGCGGGCTTGGGAATACCATTCCTTCTTGCTGCAGCAGGTATAGGCTACTTTTTAAAATTTCTTGTTCGAATAAGAAGCTATATTCGTCCAATAGAAATTTTTACAGGACTCTTGCTAATTTTATTTGGAGTCCTTATTCTAACTAATCGAATGCAAGAAATTGCATTCTTTTTTATAGAATATTTTCCAATTTTAAATTCATTAGGCTAAGGAGAGAGACATGTTTCAACAAGATTTATTAAAAGGTAAAAGAATTTTAGTTACTGGTGGTGGCTCTGGATTGGGCAAGGCAATGGCTACTCGTTATTTAGAACTTGGTGCTGAAATATATATTTGTGGTAGAAGAAAATCAGTTCTTGAAGAATCTGCAAATGAGATGATGGAACTTCATGGGGGTTCAGTTAAAGGAATATCTTGTGATATTAAAGTTCCCGAAGCTATTGAAGATATGGTTGATGAAATATGGGCTGAAGGGCCTTTGACCGGTTTAGTTAATAACGCTGCTGGTAATTTTATTTCTAGAACTGAAGATTTGTCACCTAAAGCTTTCAATGCAATTTCTAATATTGTTTTCAATGGAACTTTTTATACAACTAATGCTATTGGAAAAAGATGGCTGGATAGTAAGCTTAAAGGCAGTGTCATTTCTATTATAACAACTTGGGTACACAGTAGTGGTCCATTCACAGTACCTTCAGCAATGTCTAAGTCAGGCTTAGCAACAATGACTAAATCATTGGCTGCAGAATGGGGCAATAGAGGAATTAGATTAAATGCAATTGCACCGGGTCCATTCCCCACTAAAGGGGCTTGGGACAGACTTGCACCAGGCGGTAAGGGCATTGATTTAATGGATGCTATACCAATGAAAAGAACCGGAGAATTAAGTGAATTGGCTAACTTAGCTACCTTTCTTATGGCTGATGGCTGTGAATACTTAACTGGAGAGATTGTCACAATTGATGGTGCTCAATGGCTAAATCATGCTGGTAGCTTTTATGATATGCTTAAAGATGTTACGGATGATGAGTGGGATAAACTGAGAAGTATGATTAAATCTTCAAATGAAGCTGATAAGGCTAAAAGATCAGTTTAAGAAAAATAGTCAGCATACATTTTACGTGACATTCTTCTAATTATTGCTGGGCAATACCGCATAATGAATACAGCTAGATTACCTGTAAATCCAACAACATTATGTATCCCTCTTCGCTGATAAATTTTAAAAACTCTTTTAGCTACCTTGTCTGTTGTATGAATAACAGATTTTGATTTAATCACATCACGCTGCAAAGCCCCATCCATTAATGGTGTTGATTGTTTTGCATTTAATATTGGTGTTTCTGTGAACCAAGGATTTAGTTCGCTAACTTGTATCCCATGTTTTGCAAATTCAATATTTAGACCTTCTGTTAATCCTCTTACAGCAAATTTAGTTGCAGAATATACAGCCGCTCCAGGCACTGGTAAAAAACTTCCAACAGAACCGGTGTTAATAATCATACTTTGATCTGTCTCTTTCAGAAGTGGTAAAACTTTATAAATACCATTGATAACACCATTAAGATTTATATTTACTACATTATGAGCCTCTTGAATTGGAATATCTTCTATTCTTCCAGTAAAAGCTGCTATACCTGCATTATTAAAAAAAAGATTGCATGTTCCATTGGTGTATTCACTGTAAGCTTCAACAGCATCAGTCCATTGATCTAGATTAGTCACATCAAGTTTTTTATACATACAAGAATTGTGGCCAATTTCATTAGCAACTTCCTTTAAGCCCTCTTCATTGATATCAAACAATCCAACATTCCAACCTTTTTTTGCAAAGTGTAGTGCTGTTGCCTTTCCGATACCTGAGGCGGCACCAGTAATAAAAATATTTTTATTCATGCACCAGAACCTATAGCTTCTGCAATCGAATTGAAACCATCTTTTTTAATTAGCTGAACTAGTTCTTTGTTTATTCGGTTAACTAAACTAGGTCCTTGAAAAGCAAAAGCTGAATAAATTTGAACTAACGAGGCACCTAATTTTATTTTTTGATAAGCATCATAACCACTTGATACGCCTCCAACACCAATTAAAATTATTGAGCCTTGTGTTTCACGGTAAACTAATTTTAAAATTTCATTTGCTTGATTGAAAAGTGGTTTTCCTGAAAGTCCACCAATTTCATTTTGTATTTCACTTGATAAATTATTTTCTCGCTGCACTGTTGTATTTGAAATAATTAAACCTGAGATAGAATATTTACTTACTAGATTTATAATATCTTTATAGCTTTCTTTATCTTCATCAGGATTAATCTTTATAAAAATTGGCTTATGTTTTTCTTTATCCTGCAATGATCCAACTATAGCCTTTATCAACTCTTCAAGCTCATTCTTATTTTGCAATTTCCTTAAATTTTCAGTATTGGGCGATGATATATTTATTGTTATATAGTCTGCACAATCATGAACGTGATTAATTAAGTTAACATAATCATCAATAAAATTCTTACTATCTTTGTTCGGACCAATATTAATTCCTAAAGGAGATTCAAAATTATTTCTCTTTGAAACATTAGATAGAAAATTTATTGCCCCCTTATTATTAAAGCCCAGCCTATTAATTATTGCCTCATCATTTACATAGCGAAAGACTCTTGGTTTAGGATTACCATACTGAGGTTTTGGAGTAACGGTGCCACATTCAGTAAAGCCAAACCCAATCTTAGCTAAACTATTGAATACCTCCGCATTTTTATCAAATCCTGCTGCCATTCCAATAGGATTTATAAATTTTAAACCAGCAACATTAAGTGCAAGCGATTTGTCTTTATAGGCTTTTGGTAAAATTGGAGCATATTTCAATAACTTAAGAGAAATATTGTGTGCAGTTTCAGGATTAAATTGTCTTAATAAATTAATTAATATTTTATCCATATTCAATTGGCTAATTAAGTCGGCTTTCTATTAATTTAATAGTTTTATCAATGCCATATATTGCAATGAAAGTTCCAAACCTAGGGCCATCATCTTTTCCAAATAACACTTGGTAGATTAACTTGAACCAATCACGAAGATTTTCAAATTTATAATCTTTTCCTATTTGATATATTTCTGTTTGTATTGTCTCTGCATCAGTTTCATCTTTCATATTTTTTAATCTGCTAATTAAATCATTAAATATTTTAATTTCATTTTCATCAGGTGATCTAAAATTTGATTCATTCTGAGATATATCATTGTCAAAATTAGTAACACGTTCAATTAAAGTTTTTAAAAAATCTAAGTTTTTATTTTCAATTTTTCCAACGTATCTCTCAACAAAATCTAAAATTATTGAAGGATCATTTTCAGTGCTTGCAGAGACTAAGTTTAGTAAAATGTTATAACTCACCGGTACACTTTGCATTGATGGATTTCCATTAAAAATATGCCAAATCGGACTATCTAATTTTTCTTTATCAGTGAGCTGATCAAATTTATTTATTAAAGATATAAATTCATCTGTCGATTTAGGAATTACATCTAAAAATAGTTTTTTAGCCCTTCTGGGATTCTGATACATAAAATAACTTAATGTTTCGGGCGGCGCGTACTTAAGCCACTGATCTATAGTTAATCCATTGCCTTTTGACTTAGAGATCTTTTCTCCATTTTGATCAAGAAATAATTCATAGAAATAGTTTTCGGGTGGATTTCCACCTAAAGCGCGGCAAATTTTAGCTGAAAGTTGAAATGTAGGTATTAGGTCTTTTCCATACATTTCATAATCAACTCCTAAAGCAATCCATCTCATTGCCCAATCAACTTTCCATTGTAATTTACAATTTCCACCCGTTACTAGAACTTCATAGAGTTTATCATTATACTTATATACTACAGAATTAGTTTCAATTTTTGTCTCAAGTATTTCAACTTCTAATACTTTGTTGGTGTCAGGGCAAATTGGCAAGAAAGGACTATAAGTTTTTTGCCTATCTTCACCTAAAGTTGGCAATACAATATTTTTTATTTTATCATGATTTTTTAAAACATTTATTAACTGCTCATCAAAAAAGCCTGACTTATATAATTCAGTAGAACTTTTAAATTCATAATTAAATTCGAACTTATCTAAGAAATCTCTTAACATGGCATTATTATGCTCGCCAAAGCTAGAATGTGTTCCAAATGGATCTGGAATTGATGTAAGTGGTTTGTTTAGATTTTCTTCTAAAGGCTTTTTATTTGGAATATTATCTGGAACTTTTCTTAAACCATCTAAATCATCAGAAAAAGTTAAAAGATTTATCTCTAGATCAGTTAAGTTCTTGAGGGCATTATAAATCATTGTTGTTCTTGCTACTTCTCCAAAAGTACCAATATGTGGTAAGCCACTTGGACCATAGCCTGTTTGCAGATTTATTTTTTTAGCACCGGATTTGGCTACCCTATCTAAGATTTTGTTTGCCTCAATAATTGGCCAAGCCTTGGATTCTAATGCTAGTTCTTTAAAGTTATTCATTTGATGAAATATAAGTTGTTTCTTAATCTAAGTATTAAATACAAATAAATTGTACCATAAAATCTACATAAAAGACAAATAAGCCTTACTGAAAATTTAACTAATTTTATTGTTTGATTAATCAACTTGCTGTTAATATATATTAGTTATGTATAAGCAAGTAAGTCGTTCAATAGAAATCTCAGTAACACCAGAGTATCTGGATGAACAATCTATTCCTGAAGAATATTACCATGTCTGGGCATATCATGTCACGATTGAGAACTTAGGTATTAAACCTGTTACTCTTAAAAGCAGATACTGGGAAATAATTGACTCACAAGGAAGAAGGCAAGAAGTAGAGGGCAAAGGCGTTATTGGTAAACAGCCTAAAATAAAACCTGGTGATAAATTTACATATACCAGCGGAACTCCTTTAAATTCTACTAGTGGTATTATGAAAGGTAACTACAAGATGCAGCTAGATGATGGTGAAGAATTTTTAGCTAAAATTCCATCTTTTTCATTAGATTTGCCACTAGATAACAAAAAGCTAAATTAATTGTATATTTATCTTATAAAAACTTTCCTTTTGATGTAGAAACCCCTCTTATGAAAAAGAAGAAAAAAACTATTTCCAAAAAGCCTGTGCAAAAAGTACAGCTTAAAAAACCTAGTAATGCTGAAGCCGAAAAAGCAGTCAGAACTTTGATCAGCTTTGTTGGCGAAGATCCAGATAGAGAAGGTTTGCTAGATACACCAAAAAGAGTTGTTAAGGCTTATCAAGATTGGTACGGAGGATATAATCTAGATCCCAAAGAAGTTTTGAATAAGACTTTTTCTGAAATCCATGGCTATGATGAAATTATCATGCTTAAGGACATCAGGGTAGAATCTCATTGTGAACATCACATGGCTCCATTTATTGGAAGCGCACATGTCGCCTACTTGCCAAATAAAAGAGTTGTTGGCATAAGTAAGCTAGCAAGAATTACAAGAATTTTTTCTAAAAGAATGCAAGTTCAAGAGAAACTTACAGCGGAAATTGCTAATTGCTTGCAAGAAGTTTTGAAGCCTCGTGGTGTCGCTGTTGTCATTGAGGCGCAACATGAATGTATGACCACAAGAGGCATAAATGAGCCTGGAATTTCAATGGTTACTAGTCAGCTACTTGGAAAATTTAGAACTGATGCTTCGACTAGAAAAGAATTTTACAGTATGATCAAACAAGGTTCGATTTTAAAAAAGGTTTAGAAATAGACCTGCACTGAAAAATGTTTAATTTTAAATTAATACTAAATGTATTAGGTATCCTATTAATTGCTTTAAGCACATTAATGCTAATACCCACATTGTTTGATCTAATTAATTCAAATCAAACATGGGTTTCTTTTTTTATTTCTTCTCTGGTTTGTTTGGGTTTTGGTATATCAATTTTTTTATCTACTCGAGGTGATGGTGAAGAAAGTAAGTTGACTACAAAAGATGCTTTCCTCTTAACAACAGCATCTTGGTTAGTTATAGCTCTGTTTGGAGCTATACCATTTTATATTTCAGATTTTGAATTTTCTTTTACTGATGCAATTTTTGAGTCAATGTCAGGAGTTACAACTACTGGGTCTACTATTATTACCGACTTAGAAGCAATGACTGGGGGACTTTTAATTTGGAGATCTTTATTGCAATGGCTTGGTGGTATAGGAATTATTGTTATGGCAATTAGTATTCTGCCTGTTTTACAGGTAGGTGGAATGCAAGTATTTAGAACAGAATCATCTGATACTAGTGATAAAATTTTACCGAGGACAGCACAAGTTGCCTCAGCTGTACTGACAATTTATATTTCACTTACATCAATATGCGCATTTGGTTATTGGCTTTTTGGTATGGGCGTTTTTGATGCTGTTAATCATAGTATGACTACTATAGCTACAGGTGGCTTTTCAACTAAATCAGGTTCAATTGGAGCTTTCAACAGCGCTGGAATTGATTATGTATCTTCTATATTTATGATATTGGCTAGTTTACCAATACTAATTTATTTACAAATTTATAAAGGTAAAATATCTAATTTTTTTAAAGATCAACAAATTATAACTTTTTTAATGATTATTTTATTAAGCTGTAGCTTAGTAATATTTTACTTATGGTTCTATGATATTAAAGATATATCCGATGCGATTAGACATGGTGTATTCAATGTTATTTCAATAATAACTGGGACTGGTTATAGTACAGATAATTATAATCTTTGGGGTGCTTTTCCAATTTACCTTCTATTTTTTGGAATGTTTATTGGTGGCTGCGCAGGATCTACTACTTGTGGGATAAAAGTGTTTAGATTTCAGATTTTATTTGAGACTGCGAGAAATCAGATTAAAAAGATTCTACACCCTCATGGAGTTTTTATTTCACATTATAATAATAAAAAGCTTTCAGATGATATTGTTACTTCTGTCATGAGCTTCTTTTTTATTTTTATTTTAAGTTTTATTGTTATTACTTTATTACTTTCAACAACTCAGCTTGATTTTATTACATCATTATCTGCTGCAGCTACTTCTTTAGCTAACGTTGGCCCAGGTCTTGGTTCAACAATTGGACCCGAAGGTAATTTTTCTGGTATTCCTTTTGGTGCTAAATGGGTTTTAATTTTTGCAATGCTGATTGGTAGACTGGAGTTATTTACGGTTCTTGTGCTTGTAATGCCCCAATTTTGGAAAAAATAGTAATTACAATAAACTAAGCAGTAATTCTTTTTGAACATGCAATCGATTTTGAGCTTCTTGCCATACATATGATTGAGGACCATCAATAACTTCACTTGATACTTCTTGAGATCTGTTTGCAGGCAGGCAATGCATAAACATACATTCCGAATTTACTTTAGACATTAGGTCTTGATTAACTGAATATTTTGTAAGCATCTCAATTTTTGTGCTGTCTTCAATATCTCCCATTGAAAACCACGTATCCGTATATATTACATCTGTTGGATCAATTTTATCTAGCTCTAATTCTTTTATATTTATTTTATCCAATGAAATTTCTTTATTCATATCTTTAAGTTTTTGATGATACATATCTTGATAATATTTTGGACAATAAATATTTAAATTAAAACCTAAATTATGATTTGCGGCATCAATTAAAGAATGAGCAACATTACTTATTGGTCCAAACCAGGAAATATTAATATTTTCTAGAGTTCCCTTTACTTCTATAATCGTCATTAATGTTGCAAGGGTTTGGCAAGGATGTGAAAGATCTGATAATCCATTAATTATTGGAACACTTGAATACTTTACTAAATTTTCTAATGTCGAATGACTATTAGATCTCATCATAATAATGTCTGCATACTGTGATAAGGTCTTTGCGGTATCTGCCAAAGTTTCTCTTTTACCTAAGTGTAAATTATCTTTATCTAACATGATGGACAGGCCACCCAATTGCTTAATAGCAAGCTCAAAAGAAATTCTAGTTCGAGTAGAGCTCTTTTCAAAAATCATTGCCAAAGTCTTATCTTTAGCTTGAGTAGAATGCTGTTTGCTTATTTTTCCATCAATTGCTCTATTAATAATATTAAAACACTCCTCTTTTGAAAGATCGCTTAAATTTAATAAATTTTTCATAATCAATTACCTAGCTCACATACCTTGGTAATCTTTTCAATAGCTTCACTACATTCCTCAATAGATAAATTTAAAGGAGGCAGTAACCGAACTACATTATCTCCTGCTTTGATACTTAACATTTTTTGTTTTCTAAGCTCTTCAACAAAAGTAATATTATCCTTTACGCACTTTAAGCCAAGAATTAGGCCTTTTCCTCTAATTTCACTAATTGATTCTGGAAATTTATTTGAAATATTTTGTAATTCTGAGAAGAAATATTCTGAAACTTTATCTAAATTTTCTAAAAAATCTTTTTTTTGCATTAAATCTAAAACAGCATTACCTACTGCAACCGCAAGAGGGTTACCGCCGTATGTTGAGCCATGCGTCCCATGATTCATAACTTCACCAACTTTTTTTGTCGTCATTGTAGCACCCAATGGAAATCCATTGGCAATAGCTTTAGCTGTTGTCATTATATCAGGTTGGATGTCTGACCATTGATGGGCAAACATTTTTCCTGATCTCAAAAATCCACACTGAACTTCATCAAATATTAATAATATATTATTTTCATCACATAATTTTCTTAAGCCTATTAAGCACTCTATGGGTAGAACTGAAACTCCACCTTCTCCTTGTATAGGTTCGATTAAAATTGCAGCCGTATCATTGGTTATTGCCGCCGTAAGACCCTCATGATCATTATATTTGACCTGTTTAAATCCAGGAACTGAAGTATTAAATCCTTCTAATTTTTCAAGACCGCCGGCAGCTAAAGCTCCCAATGTACGACCATGAAAAGATCCTGTGAAAGTTATGATTTCATTCTTTGTTTTAGAATTTTCTGTTATATAAAAATATCTTCTAGCAATTTTTATAGCCGCTTCAATTGCTTCTGCACCTGAATTACAAAAAAATACATAATCGGCAAAACATGTTTCACATAATCGCTTAGCTAGTCTCTCCTGTTCGGGTACTTGGTAGACATTAGATACATGCCAAAGCTTCTTAGCCTGATCCATTAATTTTTGATTTAAATATGCATTTGCATATCCAAGAGAATTAACCGCAATACCGGATCCAAAATCTAAATATTTGTCTCCATTGGCTTCAAACAAATAGCTGCCTTCGCCATACTCAAAGGTTAAATTTGATCTTGGATAAGTAGGTAAAATATTAGACATAAAATTTAGTTTTTATTTATAAAAAAAATTCTTATTCTTGTAAAAAAATTATGTTTAGTTCAAATAAAATAAAAGTCATTAATAATTTAAATTCAGTATGTTTGTTATGGCTTTGAATTATATAGAAAAATTAATACGTAGAATCAATTCTATAAAAGATATCAACATGTAGTTATTTGTTATTGAATTATAACTAAATATAGTGGTAAAATTCTTCAATTAATAAGAAAAATAACTAATTTCTAACAAATAAAGGTCGATTATATGTCTTGGAATCACGAACGAATAGAGCACTTAAAAAAATTATGGGAAGCAGGCTATACAGCTAGCAATATTGCTACCGAACTTGGTGGTATTACTAGAAATGCGGTAATAGGCAAGGCCCACAGACTTGGTTTATCTGGGAGAATGAAATCTAAAAGTAAGGTTTCATCTGTTTCTATAGTTAGAAAACGGAAAATGCCAACTAATAGGAATAGTAAGATTATTGAGCTTACAACCTCTGTTTCAGAACCCATGAATCCAATAAGATTTGCAAAAATCAAAGATGGTTTATGTAGATGGCCTATAGGTGAACCAGAAGATTTAGATTTCAAGTTTTGTGGAAGAAATTCTAATGATAAAATGGTTTATTGCAGTGAACATCATGATGTGGCTTATCAGCCTCTAAATCAAGCAAGACAGAAACGAACTAATAGAAAAAGATTTAAAGTTGGATAGTTTAAAATAGACCTATTACAAAACTAAGGCTTAATGCAAAAATTATTAAAAGTAAGATAACAACAATAACTCCATTTTGCAGACTCATAAATAATACTCCTTAATTTGGTAAAAGCTTCTCGCCATTGTTGATCTTAGCATAAACTTCTTTAATTGTTTGTTCAATTCTAACGTATCTCTCACTAGTTGAAGGATGAGACCCTCCTTTAGAATAAATAGAGCCTGGCACTTCGACAGCAAACCTTCTCCAAAAGTTTGCAGCGTCATCTATTTTATAACCAGACATTGCAATAGCATAGACACTTAAATAATCAGCTTCATTTTCATAATCAATTGAGTATGACATTGCTCCCATATTAGCTCCCATACTCATGAAGTCAGTTTGTACTCCTTGTGATCTTGCTATTATATCTAAAAGTAATCCAACGCCTGCTCCAGCTTGCATATTAGTTTTTTTATCATCTATATGGTGATTTGCGTTATGACCTAGTTCATGGGCAAACACTAACGCTATGCCAAGCTCATCTTGAGCAAGCCACTTAGCCATACGCAAAGACAAGGCAATATAATTTCCATCTGCAAACGCATTAAAAGTATTGTTATCTAAATCTACATAGAATCCAAATCTGCACCGCTTCTTAGATTGCACATTAATTAATAGATCTTGGCCATTTCTATTAACCATTATCTTGTGCACTTTGTCTTCACCCTCTCTAATAATCTTATAAAATTCAGCATTTGCATCGATACCATAGGGAGCACTGATATTATTGATCTTTAAGATTTTATCGCCCGCATTTAATCCAGCATTACGAGCTGGCGTATTAATGCCAGTAGTGATCACAGTAATCTCATCAGTTAAAAGTAGTGATTTGGTAAGCTCTGATCTAATAGATTCTGGTCCATCATAGCGAGTTGCGATATCAACTCCTATGCCATAAATTTGATCTTCGTCTCTACAAATATCAACTGAGTTAAATAATATATTTAATCCAGTTTCTGAAACGTCTGTATAAGTTTTTAGCCAACTGTCTGCGAATAATTGATTTTGTATTTTTTGTTCTTCAATAGAAAGTTGTTGATTATATTTGGGTAAAGATCCTTGTGGCTGGGCACAGCTGACAATAAAGAAAAATGCAGCAAATGAGATCGTCTTAATTACTAATTTAACCATTAGACTTTTTTAACATATAGATGGAGTGAATAAAAATAATAAATACTATGAATATTGCCCCTATTATAGTGTTCGAACTGGGCACCTCATTAATAAACCACCAAACCCATATTGGACCAAGGGCCGTTTCTAATAGAAAGAATAGACCCACTTCTGAGGCTGAAATAAATCTTGGGGCAAATGTAATAAGAATAAATGAAAATCCAACTGTAAAGATCATTAAGACTATATATGACAAATCAATCGCCCCAATAACAAAGCTTGTTAAAACAAATGATGAAATAAAAGCAGTTAATAATTTTCCCATTACATAAGAGGGTATAAAATTTTTATGAGGTGCAGATCTAATAATAACAAGGCTGCCGGCAACTGAAACAGCCGTTAATATTCCAAAAATATCTCCAAGAATTCTTCCAGACCCTATTGAGTCATAAAAAATAAAAATTACTGCAAGTAAACATAAAAAAATGGCAGCATTTGTGACAAAATCAAGACGTTCTCGCAAAAATATATATGAAATGATTGCAGCTATTAATGGAACCAAACTTACCATTACCAAAGCATTTGCTACATTAGTATTTTGCAATGCAAGGATAAAGAAAATATTGCTACCAAAAATGAAAATAGAATTTAATAAACCAAGTTTTCCAGCATTAAAAAAAAACTCGAAGAAATTTTTTCTAGCGTAGAAAATAATACATATTAATAAAAAAGTTCCTGGTATTAAGCTTCGATAAAATAATAGCCCCCAAGTATCCACTGTTATTAATCTAATCAAGAGGCTATCTGGGGTTAAAAGCATAACGCCAGCAAAAGCTAATAGGATACCTTTTTGATGATTAGTCAGTGTCATAAAGTTTTAAATCATTTTTATCTTAGTGGTGCGCCGGAAGAGATTCGAACTCCTGACCCCCAGATTCGTAGTCTGGTGCTCTATCCAGCTGAGCCACCGGCGCACATAGAATGGCCTAACTTACTTGATTGAACCTAACTTAGAAATCTTTTTTTAATTATTTTATATGCAACTGGGACTAAGACTATAGCCGCTACAACAAATATTGGCATTAGATAGCTTGGGTCTAGCAACATAGAGCTATCGAATTCTTTTGCCTCAACAATATCATTAATGCCACTACCTATGCTGACCAGAATATAAGCCCATGGGATAACTCCAAATATCGTAGCTATAAAGTAGTCTCTTAGCTTCATATCAAAAATTGCTGGAAGTAAATTTTGAATTCCAAAGGGAATGCCACCAATAATTCTAATAAACAACAAGTAACTAATGGCATTAGAGTTAAAGCCTTCTTTAATTTTATTAAAGCGATTGCCTAGTCGTTTGATAAAAAAGCTCTTAAAAAAATATCTAGCGTATGTAAATACAATCATAGCACCGATAGTTTCACCTATTATTGCGATAGCCACGCCATTATAAAAACCAAAGTAAAAGCCCGCCAAAATAACGACAGGAGAGGCAAATCCCATGACTGCAATATTTATTGTTAATATTAAAGTAGTTATTAAAATAGCAAAAATTGGCCTCTCAGCTATAAATTCCTTTAAAAAACCATTCTGCGTAACGATAAACTCCATGGAAATTGGGTTATTATTTCCGATATAATAAATGCCAAAAACTGCAGTAATGCTGAATATTATCCAATAAATAGATTTTTTCTTAAACATAATTTTTGTGACTTTTAATACTATTTGACTATCTATAGTTTGCAATTTATAACGCATTCCACAAGTAAATATATTAAATAAAATGAAAAGAACATTTCAACCATCAAATTTAGTTAAAAAACACAGGCATGGGTTTAGAGCAAGATCTGGCACAAAAAGTGGTAGAATTATACTTGCACGCCGCCGTGCTAAAGGTAGAAAAGAACTTTCTGCTTAATACTATATGAAGCTTGATGGCTACTCTTCAAACACTCAAAACATCAAAAGACTTTCAAGCTGCTAAAAATGGTAAATTTTTAAGAAGTAGTTCATTTCTTTTGCAGGCATTAAAGGTAAGTGATGAAAATATAATAAAAGTTGGATATACCGTAACAAAACAAAATGGTAATGCTGTTATTAGAAATAGAATAAAGAGAAGATTAAGACAAATTGTTGCAGATGTAATTCATGATTATGGTAAAAATAGTTGGAATTATGTTTTAATAGGAAAGAAAAAAATTATTACTGAAGATTTTGAAGTACTTAAAAAAGAATTTAAAAACGCACTAACAAGAATACACAAATGAACATATTTAAAAATATATTAGTTTTCATAATCATCGGCTACCAAAGATTAGTGTCACCTTATTTTCCATCCTCTTGTCGATTTGATCCCACTTGTTCACACTATGCCAAAGAAGCTATTCAAACCCACGGTGTATTTAAAGGTACCTACTTAAGCGTAAGCCGTATTATAAAATGTCACCCAATCAAACTATTAGGCGGATCTGAAGGTTACGATCCAGTTCCAAAGAAATAATAATTATGGATACTAAAAATGTTATATTAGCCACCGCTCTCTCAGTTGGTATTCTTTTATTATGGAGTTTTTATTTTGAACCTCCAGTGGTTCCCCAGGAAAGTATTCAGCAAACAGATACTGCTAATTCTAATTCTAATCTTGGTCTTGGCACTTTAGATGAAGAGCTTAAAATTATTGAAGAACCAGAAATGCTATCAGTTGAAGATAGTATCTCTGACTCGCCAAGAATAGAGATCAATACTCCAAAAATTTCAGGGTCAATTAGACTTAATGGCTTAATTATTGATGATATTACTTTAAAATCTTACCAAGAAACTTTAGATGAAAACTCTGATTATATCCGCTTTTTAAGTCCCCTTAAAACTGGAAATGGTCATGAAGTTTCATTTGGTTGGATACAATCTAAGAATAGTGATTTTGATATTCCCGACAGAAATACACCATGGAAACTCACTGGTAATAATAATGTATTAGATCTGAATAGCCCTTTAACCTTTGAATGGAAAAATAATACTGGGCAAACATTTCTTTCAACTATCTCATTAGAAGATGAATATCTATTTGAAATAACCCAAGAAATTATTAATAACGGCTCTAACAGTATCATTGTTAATAACGCTGCAAAGATTACCCGTGAGAGTACACCGGATTTATCAGGTATGTTTATTCTGCATGAGGGTCTAGTTGGTGTTCTTGATGAAAAACTAGAACAGATTGATTATGATGATTTAGCCGAAGACAAAATCTATAACTTTGACAGTAGCAACGGCTGGTTAGGCTTTACTGATAAATATTGGTTAACCGCATTAATTCCAGAACAAGGTGAATCTTTTAAAGCAATATTTAGTTACGATGATAATTATATAGCTTACTTCCGCAGCCAAGATTCAACAATCGTAAATGCCGGTAGCAGCTACCAAACTTCAAGTAACATTTTCATTGGAGCCAAAGAAGCTGAGGTAATCGATGCTTATCAAGAAGAGTATGGATTTTATAACTTTGACCTCTCGATTGACTGGGGCTGGTTCTACTTTTTAACTAAACCTCTATTTTATATTATCTACTACTTGTTTGATCTAACGGGCAACTTTGGTGTCGCAATTATTATCTTAACTGCAATGACACGAATATTATTTTTCCCACTAGCCAACTGGTCTTTTACTTCTATGGCTAAAATGAAAAAATTACAGCCTGAAATGACAAGATTAAAAGAATTACATAAAGATGATCGTCAACAGCAACAACAAACCTTGATGGCGCTGTACAAAAAAGAAAAAGTAAATCCAGTTTCAGGTTGTTTGCCAATTCTAATTCAAATACCTTTTTTCTTTGCTATATATAAGATGTTATTTGTTTCACTGGAAATGCGACATGCGCCTTTCTTTGGCTGGATACAAGACTTATCAGCTAAAGATCCAACTTCGCTATTCAATTTATTTGGCCTTATTCCATGGGATCCACCTTCATTTCTTGTGATTGGTGTATGGCCAATTTTAATGGGTCTAACGATGTTTATTCAGCAAAAACTTAATCCAGCACCGCCTGATCCAATTCAAGCAAAGATATTTATGTTCTTCCCATTCTTTATTACTGTTCTTCTATCTCAATTTGCAGCAGGCCTAGTAATCTATTGGACAACTAACAACTTATTGTCGATTATTCAGCAGTGGGTAATTGTCCGCCGCACTAACATAAAAACTAATTAATCATCATGAGTAGTGAAGTAGATATTGCTCAACAAAGAGCAAAAGTTCTGAATTATCTTTGGCCACAAGGAAAAGCATTCCATAAGCAAGCTTTAGACTTTGCTAATTTTTATCAAAGTAAAATTATTGTTATCAAGTATGGTGGCTTTGCACTTAGTAATCAAAAAATTGTAAAATCATTTGCAAAGAATATTTCATTATTTAATCAGTTAGGTCTAAAAATAGTCATCGTACATGGTGGTGGACCACAAATTGAAAAAGAGATGTTAAAACAAAAAATTATAGATCAAGAGTATCAGGGCTTACGTGTTACCACTAAACGCATCCTGACTATTGTGAAAAGAATAGTTGGTCGAGAACTTAACCCAATGATCGTGAAAAATATTAATCAATGTGGCGGTTCTGCAAAATCAATTAATGGCATTACCAAAAAAATTATTAGTGCTAAAAAAATGCTGAATGGTAAAATTGGTTTTGTTGGTACTCCAACAGGTCTGGATAAAGATTATATCTTAAGCTTATTAAATAAGGGTATGGTCCCAGTAATCTCACCGTTAGGTTTTGATAAAGCTGGTAACACTTATAATATTAATGCCGATACAGCTGCAGGTTATGTTGCTGAAAAATTGAAAGCTGAACGACTTATTCTGTTGACTGATGTAGTCGGTGTTTTAGATAATAAGAAAAGATTGATAACTGAGCTAAATGAAAAAAAAGCCTCAAAATTTATAAAAAATGGTACAATAAAAGGTGGAATGCTGCCAAAAATAAAAACATGCTTCAACATTATTAAAAAAGGCGTTAAGGGTGTGGTAATTATTG
>Ga0209383_1000264_pt1 | contig 38297 bp, 32 predicted proteins | sample CoawatmetaG02DNA_FD_187510 | JGI IMG/M metagenome (GOLD analysis project Ga0209383, IMG submission 187510) | Marine microbial communities from the West Antarctic Peninsula - Coastal water metaG029-DNA (SPAdes) (version 2) | ecosystem: Environmental > Aquatic > Marine > Coastal ... | reverse complement strand
TAGCTCATTTACTAAAGACTTGGCAATAGGGTGTGATGAGAATTTTTCAAGATTATATATAATATTCTTAATTTCTGTATCATTTCCATTTTCACTATTAAACGATTTTATTTTAAAATCCCCAGTAGTTAAAGTACCTGTTTTATCAAATGCTATATTTTTAATTTTCGCCATTTTTTCTAGCGTATCACCTCCCTTTATTAGAATTCCTTGTTTCGCAGCTTTTCCAATACCTACCATTATTGCTGTTGGAGTTGCCAGACCCATGGCACAAGGACATGAAATTACTAGCACAGCAATTGCTCTTAGTAATGCTTCATGAATATCAATATTAAATACTAAAAAACATATTGAAAAAGTAAAAAAAGATATACAAAGAACAATTGGGACAAATACTGCACTAACTTGATCTCCAATTTTTTGAATTTTAGGCTGATTAAGCTGAGCGTTTTTTACCAGTTCAATTATATTAGAAATGATAGTTTCTTCTCCTACATTTATAGCTTTAATCATAATGCTACCGCTTGTCAAAATAGTACCTCCAATTACTTCATCTTTTTCATTTTTATTTACAGGAATATTTTCTCCTGTAATCATAGACTCATCAACTAAGCAGGACCCCCAAATTACTTGACCATCAACAGGTATTTGATCTCCTTTATTAATTATTAAGACATCATCTTTTTTAATCTCTTGATAACTTATTTCTTCAATCTTATCTTCAATTAGTTTTTTGGCTTTAGTATACTTAATCTTACTAAGGTCTTTTATTGCAGTTGTTGTTTGTTTAACCGACCTATGTTCAAGTACATTTCCAAAAAGCACTAATGTTATTATTGTTGCAGTAGTTTCGAAAAATAGATAGTTACTTGCTTGGTCGTTATTTTGAAATAACCACCAGCCATATAAACTATATATAAATGCTGATGAACTTCCTACAAAAATAAGGACATCCATATTTGGGACTTTACTTTTTAAAGAATAAAAGGCACTTTTACCAAAATAAATAATTCCAATAAAATATACAGGTATACAAAGTAGTAATTGTACTAAAGGTTTATGTAGAATACTATTTTCACTAACAAACATATGACAAAATAAAGGCAGAGTAAATATTAGTGATATGACAAAGTATATTTCGCTTTTAGAGAAGTTTTTTTTCTTTTCTGAGGGTTTTAGACTGACTTTGTATCCAAGACTTTTTATTGTCTTTACTATGTCTTTTAGATTATAATTTTTGTCTGTATAGCATATAACTTCTGCCATAGCAAAATTTACATTTACAGGATCGGATAGTTTGTTTTCAAGATGTTTTTTTATCCCCGCTGCACAATTATTACAGCTCATCCCTTCAACATTTAATGTAATTCGATTTTCTACATTATTTTTCATTGAACAAATATAATTAGTTATTTCTATTTAAAGATTAAAAATATATATTTGCAACCCTAAAATGGTGATTGTAGCTCAGTTGGTTAGAGCACTGGTTTGTGGTGCCGGGGGTCGTGGGTTCGAATCCCATCAGTCACCCAAAAAAAAAGAGAGTTAATATTAACTCTCTTTTTTATTTTTATAAAAATCGTTTTAAATTTCTCATTAGTAATGGTTTAGATTGAAAACCAGGAAATTGTGCCTTTTTATCTAATTTACTATTAAGAATTACAATATTTGGCCAGTAATAATTTCCTTTTGTAGGACTTACTAGCTCAAAAAAGAGATTGTGTCTCCACGGGGCATCCTCATCAAATGGGTGGTCATTAACAAATTCCTTTCCATTGAAAATAATTGGTTTTTTTCCTTTTCCATCTATCATGACTGGAAGAAAGTTTTTATTAATTGTTTTAATTACTTGAGGATCACTTAAGACCTCCTTTTTCATTCTTTCGCAATAGTCACATCCTTGTCTATAGAAAAAAATCAAAACCTCTCTGTCATATTTACTTGCCCATTTTTCAGCAGATTCTAAAGGTATCCAATCAATTGCTAATTTTTGTTGGCCCTGGCAAAAGACGATACTTGGCAAAAAGATTAGAATAAATAAAATTAATTTTTTCATTATGACAATTCTTTATAAAGTAATATTATTTTTTTATTAAGATTTTTTTTGCACCATTAATCCAAGGTGTAGGTCCTCCTTTAACATATCCTTGAGATCCAAGTTTATTAAAGTTTACTTTACCATCTGTTATTTCTGGAATAACAAACCATCCTGTTGGATATCCTCTTACTCCAAACATTTGGCCTAATTCTCTGTTTTGTTTTTGCATATCTTCAGATAATTTGCTTTTTCTTGGAAAATCTAGTTCTACTAATGTTAGACTTTCTTTAGCCCATTTTACAAATTCAGGCTTAAAGAAAACTTCTTTTTGTAATCTTATACACCATCCACACCAATCACTACCTGTAAAAAAGAAAAATAAAGGCTTTTCAGTATCCATAGAAATTTGTATTGCTTTATTTACATCTGTGTGCCAAGTAAGTTCATTTTCTTGTCCAAAACTATTTATTGAGAGAGTCAGACAAATTAAGATTAATATTTTTTTCATTTTTTTTTTTTTTTTAATTTTTTAATTTTTTATTAGTGTACGCCATGCATCCATTTTTTAATTAAAGGAGATAAAATAAATGATAAGAAAGCCATACAAATAGCAATAATACCAACTTGAGTAAAGACCGTGGTATAATTAACTAAACTTTGAACTCCTTCAACAGTAGATTCTGAGTATCCTCCTGTAAATCCAGTGACTTTTTCAATGATACTAGTCATTAATCCAGGCTCAGGTACTGCGCCAGCTTCAGAGCCAGAAGTTAATTTTGCAATTGCTCCAGAAATATAATGTGCATATGATGATGAAAGAAAGTATACCCCCATCATAAAGGCTGTCATACTTTTAGGAGATAATTCTGTTACTTTACTTAACCCAATAGGGGATATGAATAACTCACCAGTAGTTAAAAGTAAATAACCAATCATTAAAAACATAAATGGAGTTCTTCCAGCAGCATCCATGAATTGTGCGCTCATTGCAAATACTAAGAACCCTATTCCTAATTGTAAAATACCTAGAGCAAATTTAATTGGTGTAGTTGGATTTCTTTGTGTTTTTGATAAATACACCCACAGCATAGAAAAGGGGATTGCTAAAAATATTATATAGCCTGGATTTATTGCATTTGTTTGCGATGCATTTAATAAAGTTAAGTTTACATTTCTTTCAGCAAAAAGAGTGATTGCAGTTCCTGCTAACTCGAAGAAAGACCAGAAGACAGTAATTAATAGAGTTAAAACTAAAATACTTAATAAACGGAATACTTCAATTCTTGATAATTCAGTCATTTTCTTAGCTAAAATACCTAAAATTACAACTCCAAGTAATGACAGCAGAGAAGAATGGAGCTGCATACCATCTAATATTTCCATAGCATTATTTTTCACTAAAAAAGCAGAAATAGGTACCATTAAAAGAGCAACAATGTAAAAGAAGTAGTCAGTACGAATACCATACATTTTCTTATCAACATATTCTACTGGCTGCTCTCCATTATCGCCAAATACACCAGAATTCATTCCTCTCATAAAAACTACAAGACCAGCTAACATACCAATACCAGCTGCCCCAAATCCATAGTGCCAGCCATATTCATATCCAAGATATCCACATGCTAAGGGAGCTATAAAAGCACCTGCATTAATTCCCATGTAAAAGATCGTGAAGCCAGAGTCTCTTCTGTCATCACCTTCAGGATATAAACGGCCAACCATAGTTGAAATATTAGGTTTGAAAAAACCATTACCTACTATTAAAAGAGCCAAAGCAGTATAAAAGAAAAAGTTATTTATCGCAGAAACCTCAAAGCCAGCAAATCCACTTTCAAAGTAAAAGGCCATAAAAAAGTGTCCCAGTGCCATTAGGATACCTCCCAGCATTATAGATTTTTTAAAACCAATAAATTTATCAGCAATCATACCTCCTAGTACCGGAGTTGCATATACTAATGATCCGTATGCAGCAAAAATTCCAAAGGACATTTCTTCTCGATAGGCCTCATCAGTAATATAAGTAAAAAACTCATTTACCATGTAAAGAGTCAGTAGGGCACGCATTCCATAATAAGAGAAACGTTCCCAAAGTTCAGCGAAGAATAAATAGAATAATCCTTTAGGATGTCCAAATAATTGTTGCTCTTGATTTGTCATATTTTTATAATAAAATTAGGTCTTCGAAAATAGTAAAAATTTCTGTTATAAATTACTCTTAATAAAGTCAGTCATCTTTTTATAAAGATGCAATCTTGTATTGCCTCCATATATTCCATGATTCTTGTCTGGGTAAATAAACAGATCAAATTGTTTATTTGCTTTTACTAATGCTGAAGTCATTTCATAAGTGTTTTGAACATGAACATTGTCATCTGCAGAGCCATGAATAAGTAAGTATTTCCCTGTTAATTTATCCACAAAATTAATTGGAGAATTTTCATCATATCCGCTAGCATTTTCCTGCGGAGTTTGCATATATCTTTCAGTATAGATATTATCATAATACCTCCAATTAGTAACAGGTGCCACTGCAATTGCTAACTTGAAAAAATCAGAGCCTTTGGTTATAGCAAGAGAAGACATATAACCGCCATAGCTCCATCCTTGAATCCCAATTCTTTTTGAATCTATATAATTTAATTTTCCAAAATATTTGGCAGCTTCTATTTGATCAATTAATTCATATTTGCCTAACTCTTTGTAAGTCATTTTTTTAAATTCTGATCCTTTTCCTCCAGTTCCACGATTATCAACGCAAGCAACAATGTACCCTTGCTGAGCTAGCATTTGATGCCAAAAGTAATTACCAGATTCAAATTGATTAAGAACTTTTTGAGAACCGGGACCACCATAAAGAAACATGAAAAGTGGATATTCTTTGTTTTTGTCAAAATTTGGAGGTTTAATAATCCAGCTATTTAACTCATAATCACCTATTGGAATTTTGAAAAATTCTTTTGCTGTAATATTATATTCACTAATAGTCGTTTGAAAATCTTTATTATCTTCTAAAATTTTCAATTCTTTTCCATCAGATTTATGTAAAGAATAAACTGGTGGAATATTAGCATTAGAGTATGAGTTGATATAATATTTTAATCCTTTACTAAACTTCACGGAATTAGTGCCAATGTCTTTACTCAGTTTTTTGCGTTTTCCAGTCTCTAAATCTAAAACATATAATGTTCTGTTAATTGATCCTTCTTCAGTAGAACGGTAAAATATTTGCATATTATCACTATCAAGCCCATCAAATGAAGTTACCTCCCATGCGCCATTTGTAAGCTGTTCTTCACTTCCATCTAAACCCTTAAGATATATATGATTATAACCATCTTTTTCAGATGTCCAAATAAAATAATTGTTTGGTAGGAATGTAAGATTATCATTAATATCAATGTAATATTTATCTTCTTCACTAAACAGAACCTTATTTGTCCCATCGCTATAATTTGCTAGAATAAAGTCTAATTTGTTCTGATGTCTATTTAACCCTGTTAAAGACAGAACATTGGGATCTTCTGTCCATTTTATTCTTGGAATATATTCGTAATCTTTTTCAGTGAATATTAGTTTATTAATCTTATCATCAGTATTGTAAAAATATATGTTGACAGTTGAGTTTTTTTCACCAGCTTTTGGATATTTAAATTCTTCTTGTTGTGGGTATAATTTATTTTTAAACAGATCCATTGAAAACTTTCTTACATGAGATTCGTCAAATTTATAGTATGCAATAGTCTTACTATTTCCAGACCAAGCAAAGCCCTTAACTAATTTAAATTCTTCTTCATAAACCCAATCAGATGCGCCATTTATAATGTAGTTTTCTTTTCCATCATTAGTTATCTGATTAAGATTGCCGTTTGTAATATTTTTAATGAATAAATTATTTTCAAAAATAAAAGCAATTTTTTTTCCATCAGGGGAGAATGATGGATATCTGACTTTTTTATCATGAAGTTTCTTTATTTTATTATTATGAACATTATATACATAGTATATTGCTTCTCTTGAATATCTATAAATAGATTTAGACTCTGTTGCTAATAATATTAAATTTTCATCTTCACTAAATTTATAATTAGAAATTCTCTTTATATCAAAATCTTTACTTTTAAATACTGTTCTATTTTTTTTACCTGTTTTGAAATTATATTTAATTATTTCTTGACCTTTATCTACTCTTTCAAGCATTGAATAATGTTCTCCAGAATTCAAGGAATTTAGATTACTATAGCTTTTTGGAAATAATGAATAATTTAACCAAATATCTTCAAGGGTTATTTGCTTGTTTTGACTAAAACAAATAATTGAAGCTAGAGCTGAGAAAATAATTAAAATTGTCTTTTTCATAAATTTTAAACTTAAGAACTGCGAATTTACTTAAATTTGTTTATAATAATTTAATAATGAGATATACCAAAGTATCTAAAAATGATATTGATTTTTTTAAGAAAAATTTAGATGAAAATTGTGTTTTATTTGATTCTGAAAATCTTAATGAATACTCTACTGATTATACAGAAGATTTAATTTTTAGTCCAGAAGTTGTTTTAAAGCCTAAAAGTTCAGAACAAGTATCAATGATTCTTAAATACTGTAACAAAGTTAATATTCCTGTAACACCCTGTGGAGCAAGAACTGGTCTTAGTGGAGGATCATTACCTTTATTTGGAGGCGTGGCTTTAAGCTTAGAGAATTTAAATAAAATTTTAGAAATAGATGAGAGAAATCTTCAAGCTACAGTAGAACCTGGCGTTATTAATCAAAAATTTCGAGATGCTGTTGAAGATAAAAAATTATTTTATCCTCCAGACCCTGCTAGTAAAGGAAGTTGTTTTTTAGGGGGAAATGTTGCTGAAAATGCTGGAGGACCTAAAGCTTTAAAATACGGAGTAACAAAAGATTATGTTTTAAATTTAGAGGTTGTTTTATCATCTGGAGAAATTATTTGGACTGGAGCAAACGTTTTAAAAAATGCTACTGGGTATAATATAACTCAACTTATGGTTGGAAGTGAAGGTACTTTGGGAGTTATTACTAAAATAGTATTTAAACTAATTCCACTTCCTCAAAAAGATATAAGTATGTTAGTGCCATTTAAATCAGCAGAAGATGCTTGTAAAGCTGTTTCTGCAGTATTTAGAGCAGGAATTACTCCTTCAGCCTTAGAGTTTCTTGAAAGAGATGCTATAGATTGGGCTCTTAAGTATTCCACTGATCAAATAAAGGTTGAAGATGATATTAATGCTCATCTTCTAATTGAAGTTGATGGTGATGATTTGCAAAATTTATATTCTGATTGTGAGAAAATCTCTGATGTAATGACAGAGTTTAATTGCAGTAATATTTTATTGGCTGACACAAAATTTGAAAAAGATAGACTTTGGAAAATGCGTAGATCTGTAGGTGAAGCTGTTAAAGCAAATTCTATTTACAAAGAAGAGGATACAGTTGTTCCTAGAGCAGAGCTTCCCAAACTTTTAAAAGGAGTTAAAGAAATTGGAGATAAATATGGTTTTTCATCTGTTTGCTATGGCCATGCTGGAGATGGGAATCTTCATATTAATATTATTAAGGGAAAAATGAGTGATATTAAATGGAATAAAGAATTAAAATTTGGTATCAGAGAGATTTTTAATTTGACTAAAAGTTTAGGAGGTACAATAAGCGGTGAGCATGGAATAGGTTTAGTTCAAAAAGACTACATGGATATTGTATTTTCAAAAAAAGAAATTTCAATACAAAAAGAAATAAAAAAAATATTTGACCCAAATTATATTCTTAATCCTGGAAAGATTTTTAACTAGTTAAAATATCTAAAATTATAAATATTGCAAAGATTATTGATGCAATACCATTTGTAGTAAAAAACGCTATATTAATTTTAGAAAGATTATTTGAACTTATAATACTATGTTGAAAAATTATTAAACAACAAAAAATAATAGATCCAATAGTATGAAGATTAGAAAAATCATTTAGGTATCCTAGATAGGAAACTACAATCATTGCACTTAAATGCAATATCTTTGATAGTATTAATGCTAATTTTTTGCCAAAAAATACTGGTATTGAATTTAAATTATTGAGACTATCGAACTCTTCATCCTGCAAAGAATAAATAATATCAAAACCTGAAACCCAAAACAATACCACTAAAGAATATAAGATAGGAACAATATTAAATTCTCCTGAAACTGCTAAATATGAACCTATTGGAGCAAGAGAAAGCCCCAGTCCCAAAATTAAATGACATAAAAAGGTAAATCTTTTTGTATAGCTATATCCAAGAATTATTGCTAGAGCAATAGGGGATAAGCTAAAGCATAGAGTATTTATAAAATATGTAGTTAAAATAAATAATATTGAATTTAAGATAACAAAAAGTAGAGCGTTATTAGGTGTTATTCTACCTGTTGGTATTTCTCTAGTAGTAGCTGTTCTAATATTTTTAAGATCTATGTCTCTATCAATATATCTATTAAAAGCCATTGCTGCTGATCTAGCAAATATCATACAAAGTATAATGTAAATTAGAGTAAACCAATCAAATTGATATTCTTTTTGAGCTAAAAAAAATCCAATAAAAGCAAATGGCATTGCAAAAATTGTATGACTAAATTTGATTAATGAAAAATATTTTCTCATAATTCAAATGATAATGTAGAATCTTTTGTGATTAACCAATTATCTTTAAATTTTTGAAGTTCTAGCCAAAATAAACCATTTGGATTGTCATCTTTTCTTATTATTTTCCACTTCCCTTTTAGTTTTGCTTTTTTTGGTGCAGTTAAATTTATGTTCAATATCTTAAATTTTAATTCTCCCATTTCTAATTTAGAAGGGTAGCTTTTTTTATACCTTTCAAGTGTGGCTTGCCAACCATATGTAGGCTGATTTTTTGAAGAAGTAAAGATAAGATCTTCCGAATTCCAGTAACCAAGCATAAAATTATCAATATCTCCTATATTCCAACTAAGTTGTTGGCGCGAAAGAACCTCACTAATAGCATCTATATCTTTTTGATCTTTAAATATTTTTTTTTTACTGGAATTATTCATATTGCATGACGATAAAATAAATGATAAAATTATTAATAAACGCATAAGACAAAATTACCAATTTTATCTATTATATTTTGCGATATTTGCATTTGTTATGAGTATAAAACCTACAATACCAAAAGGATCTAGAGACTTTACTTCAGATGTAATGTATAGAAGAGAATTTATTTTTGAAAATGTTAAAGCTATTTTTAAAAATTACGGTTATTCCCCTATTGAAACACCAGCTATGGAAAATCTTGAAACATTAACTGGTAAGTATGGTGATGAAGGAGATAGATTAATTTTTAAAGTTTTAAACTCTGGAGACTTCCTTTCATCAGTTGAATTAGATGGTAGTATGTCGTCAAAATTATTAACTAAAAAAATAGCAAAAAAAGCTTTAAGATATGATCTTACTGTGCCTTTTGCTAGGTTTGTTGTGCAAAATCAAGATAAAATTACATTTCCTTTTAAACGCTATCAAATGCAGAATGTATGGAGAGCTGACAGGCCTCAAAAGGGAAGGTTTAGGGAGTTTTTTCAATGTGATGTTGATATTGTGGGTACAAAATCTCTTTTAAGTGAAGTAGAACTAATACAATTAACGGACGATGTATTTTCTTCATTAAATATCCCAAATATTGAAATTAATATCAATAATAGAAAAGTTTTAGTAGCAATGGTAGATATTATGGGAGCTAATAATTATTTTAATGATATTGTTATTGCTTTAGATAAAATTGATAAAATAGGTTTTGATAATGTTAAATCAGAAATTATAAATAAGGGAGTAAGTGTTGATGCATGTAAGATTATGGAACAGTTCTTACTTTGTAATACTATTTCTGAATTAGAGTTATTACTCGTAAAGTCTGAAATGGGTATTGAGGGAGTTAAAGAGTTAAAATTTATTTTTGATAACATTGAAAAAATTGGATTAAAATCTTCAATAATTAAATTTAATATTTCATTAGCTAGAGGATTAGACTATTATACAGGATGTATTTTTGAAGTTATTTCAAAAGATTTAGATATTGGAAGTATTGCAGGTGGTGGTAGATATGATGATCTTACTAGCGTATTTGGTAAAAAAGATCTTTCTGGTCTTGGTATTTCATTTGGAATTGATCGTATTTTTCTAGTGATGGAACAACTTAATTTATTTGATGATCAAATTAAAAAACAAACAAGTGTGATGTTCGTTAATTTTGGAGAACAAGAAGCTTTACAATGTTTGCCAATGTTAAGTAAATTGCGATCTAATGGTATAAGATCCGAAATTTATCCTGATTGTTTTAAGATTAAAAAACAAATGAGTTATGCTAATAATAAAGAAATAGATTTTGTTATAATGTATGGCGAAGATGAAATCTCACAAGGATTATTAAATATTAAGAACATGTCAGATGGTAGTCAAGAAAATATAGATATAGATAGTTTTATGAAACAAATAATTAATCATGTCTGATATATTCATTTTAGGAGATAAAAATCTTTCAATTGCACAAATACAGCATATAATAAGTAGTGAGATTAGTGTAGCCTTAAGTGATGAGGCAAAAAAGAGAATTACTGATTGTCGTGATTTTCTTGATAAAAAAATAGCAAAATCTGAAAATCCTATTTACGGAATCAATACAGGCTTTGGCTCATTATGTAATCATGAAATATCAAATAAGGACTTATCAGAATTACAATATAATTTAGTTGTTTCACATGCCTGTGGTTTGGGAGAAGAAGTTCCTCATGAAATAATTAAAATCATGATAATTTTGAAAATCCAATCATTATCTTATGGTAATTCAGGAGTTCAGCTATTAACAGTTGAGAGACTTCTTGAGATGTATAATAATAATATTCTTCCTGTAATTTTTCAACAAGGCTCTTTAGGGGCTTCGGGAGACCTTGCTCCTTTAGCTCATCTTTCTTTAGCTTTACTTGGATTAGGAGAAGCATATTTTAAAGGAAAGAAGATGCTTGTTTCTGATATTTTTAATATTGTAAAATGGGAAGCTATTAACCTTCAGTCTAAAGAAGGGCTTGCATTGTTAAATGGAACACAGTTTATGGCAGCTTATGGAGTATGGTCATTAATAAAAGCTAGAAAGCTATCATATTATGCAGATTTAGTTGGAGCTATTTCACTTGAAGGATTTGATGGTAGAAGTGAATGTTTTGATGAGCTTTTACATAAGGTTCGTCCTCATAAAGGACAAATTAAAACTGCTGAGAATTTTCGTGAATTTTTAAATGGTAGTAATATTCAAAATACTTTTAAAGAACATGTTCAAGATCCTTATTCTTTCAGATGTATTCCTCAAGTTCATGGAGCTACAAAAGATGTGATTTCTTATGTAGTTGATATATTCACTACTGAAATAAACTCAGTGACCGATAATCCTACTATTTTTATTGATGAAGATAAAATTATTTCTGGCGGCAATTTTCATGGTCAGCCTTTAGCTATGTCATTAGATTACTTAGCAATAGCAATGTCAGAATTAGCATCAATTTCTGAAAGAAGAACCTTTCAGTTGATTTCTGGTTTACGTGGATTACCTCCTTTTTTAGTTGCTAATGCAGGTCTTAATTCTGGCCTAATGATTCCCCAATATACTGCTGCAAGTATTGTTAGTCAAAATAAACAACTTTGTACTCCAGCCTCAATAGATTCAATAGTTTCTTCTAATGGACAAGAGGATCATGTAAGTATGGGGGCAAATGCTGCTACTAAATTATTTCATGTTATTAATAACGTAGAAAAGGTGTTAGCAATTGAGTTAATGAATGCTGCACAGGCTTTAGCATTTAGAAAAGATACTTCCTCTGAATTTATTGAATCTATTATTGATTTATATAGAGCTCAAGTAGATTTTTTGGAAAACGATAGATTACTAAATATTGATATTCTTGAATCTATTAAATTCTTACAGAATTTATCAATTGACGAAGATCTTCTCTAGTTATCCCCTTTAAAAATATATTCAATAATATTTGAGCCCATTTTTAGTGCTTTTTGTCTTGTTTCATAACTATCATTATGTACCTCTTTGTCTTCCCAGCCATCACTTAAGTCACTTTCAAAGGTATATAAGCAAACTATTCTTCCATCATGAATTATTGCTAATGCTTGAGCAGGATTTCCATTATGTTCATGGATTTTTGGAAGCCCATTTTTAAATTCAAAACTTTGATTAAAGATTTTATGATTTTTTGGAAGTTCTACTAAATCTAATTCTGGAAATACCTTCTTCAGTTGAGACCGTATATATATATCCATTCCATAATTATCGTCAATATGTATAAAACCTCCAGCTATTAAATATCTCCTAAGGTTTTCTGCTTCTTGATTATCAAATATTACATTTCCATGACCTGTCATGTGTATAAATGGATAATTAAATACATCAGGATCTGAAGCCTCAACTGTTTTATATTTTTCTTTAATATTAGTTCCAATATTTTTATTAGTAAATTTTATTAGATTTTTTAATGCTGTGGGATTTGCGTACCAATCACCTCCACCATTATATTTTAAAACTGCAATATCATATGTATTTTGAGCTGTACATAAGCTGCTTAAAAAGATAAAAAAGATAAAATAAATTATTTTAGACATATTTAAAATTTCATATTTATGCAACTTACTGCCACTATTCCAGCAGTTTCAGTTCTTAAACGACTTTTCCCTAGTATAATATGTTCAAAGTTGTTTTTTATTGATTTTGACACTTCATCTATTGAAAAATCCCCCTCTGGACCTATAAGTATTGTACAAGATTTGTGAGCATCTTCATTTTTTAATTCTAAATTGTCGAGATCATTACAAGATGCAATATACTTTTTATCGTGATTTTCTTTTTTTACAAAGTCATTAAAAAGAGTAGGAGGGTTGAGTTTAGGTTTGTGAAATTTTAAAGATTGTTTTAAAGCAGAAATAATAATTTTCTCACATCTTTCTATTTTTATTTTTCTTCTTTCAGATTTCTCGCAAATTAATGGTGTAATCTCATCAATTCCAATTTCGGTTGCTTTTTCAAGAAACCATTCAAATCTTTCTATATTTTTTGTAGGGGCTATAGCAATATGTAAATTATATTTATGTTTTTTTTTCTTCTTTTTTTCTACTAACCTAAGTTGACATGCCTTGGGATTGTCATTTATTATTTCTGCTATATAAAGATTCCCAATTCCATCAGTTATATTAATTATATCATTATTTTTTTTTCTTAAAACCTTTATAAGATGCTTACTTTCATTCTTGTCTAAAAAAATGTTATCGTGAAAATCAGTATTATAAAATAATTGCATTATATCAAAAGTATAAAAAGACTTTTAACTTGATCTTTTAAATCTAAATTAATTAAACTATAGTGTTATTTGCCCTTTGGTGCAGCTTTAAGAATTTCTTCATTAGCATTCGCTGAAAATTGAACAAAGTTTTTATTAAATGCATTGGCTAATTCACTTGCTTTATTATCGTATTCTTTTTTGTCTTCCCATGTGTTTTTAGGACTCAAAATTTTATCAGGAACATTAGGACAGCTTGTGGGCATATTTAATCCAAATATATCATGAGTTTTAAATTGAACATTATTTAATTCATCATTTAAGATTGCTGTTATCATTGCTCTTGTATATTTAAGAGGAATTCTTTCACCAACACCATATACCCCTCCTGACCAACCTGTGTTTATTAACCAAACATTAACATTATGTTTTTTCATTCTTTCTCCTAACATTTCAGCATATTTTGTAGGGTGGAGCGGCATGAATGGCGCTCCAAAACAAGCTGAGAAAGTTGTTTGTGGTTCTGTTACGCCTTCTTCAGTACCAGCAACTTTTGCAGTATATCCAGAGATAAAATGAAACATTGCTTGACCCGTAGTTAATTTGGATACTGGAGGTAAAACACCAAAGGCATCGGCTGTAAGAAAGAAGATATCTTTTGGGTTTTTACCAAGAGAAGGAGTTGAAATATTTTTAATGAAATTAATAGGGTAACTAACTCTTGTGTTTTGGGTAATTGAATAATCTTCATAATTAACAATATTTGTTCCATCCTTAAAGCTTATGTTTTCAAGCAGAGCACCTTCTTTAACAGCTGCATAGATATCTGGCTCTTTCTCTTGCGAGAGATCTATACATTTCGCATAACATCCTCCCTCAAAATTAAATACTGTATCATCACTCCAACCGTGTTCATCATCACCTATTAAATTACGTTCAGGATCTGCAGATAATGTAGTTTTTCCTGTTCCAGATAATCCAAAGAATATCGCAGTATCTCCTTTTTCGCCAGTATTAGCACTACAGTGCATTGATAAAACATTTTTCTGATGAGGTAAAATGAAATTTAAAGCAGAAAATATGCCTTTTTTAATTTCTCCAGTATAGCCAGTTCCCCCAATTAATATAATTTTCTTTGTAAAGTTTAAAATAGCAAAATTATGTTTTCTTGTTCCATCTAATTTTGGATCTGCTAAGAATCCTGGAGCATTTAATATTGTCCATTCTGGAGTAAAGTTTTGAATTTCTTCATCATTTGGTCTAAGAAACATATTATAGGCAAATAGATTAGACCAGGAATATTCATTTACTACTCTTATATTCATTTTATATTTAAGGTCAGCACATGCATAGGCATCTCTTACATATAATTCTTTATCATCTAAATAATTTATTACTTTTTTGTGTAACTGATCAAATTTATTTTCATCAAAAGATTGGTTAACATCTCCCCACCAAACGTGATTTTTCGTCACTTCATCTTTGACAATAAATCGATCCATTGGCGATCTTCCAGTAAACTCTCCTGTGTTAATAGCTATAGCTCCTTGTGATGTGATTTTGGCTTGGCCTTTATCTAATGCTATTTGGGATAATTCTTTTGAAGATAAGTTCCAGAATACTGTAGCATTATTAATTCCTAAATCAGTGATGGTAGCTGTTTTTGCTCTCTTGCCCGTTTCAGTCATAAACATTATTTAATGTATTAAAGCATGCAAAGTTATATTTTAATACAAATAATCAATTATATTCTTTGTTTTTTATTGAAAACAATATTATAATCCAGGAAAATGTTAAAAATAGTCCTCCTACTGGAGTTACAGGCCCTAAGAAAACAGTATTTAAACCTGTTAAATTTTGAGTTGATAATAGGTAGATAGAAAAAGAAAATAGTATAATGCCTACTATCATAATCCCTAATCCATAATTTAAATATTTATTGAATTTTTCATGATTAAAAGTAAATAATAGTAAAGCAAGTGAGTGATACATTTGATATCGAATACCTGTTAAAAAAGAGTTTAGTTGAACTGATGTAAGATGCTCTTTTAGCCCATGCGCACCAAATGCTCCTAAAATTATTGAGCTAATAGCAAATAGTATAGCTATTCTAATAATATTAATTTTCATTTTTATTTGATTTATTTTAATAGCAAATTAAATAAAATAATAAATTAGCCAAATATAAAAATAGTATTAAATGAAGAAAATTTTAATTATTGGATCAGGCAGGTCTGCTACAGCCCTTATCAACTACCTATTAAAAGAGAGTGAAACACACGATTGGTTTGTAACTATTGCAGATTATGATTTAATATTAGCAAAGAAAGCCTCAAAGAATCATATAAACTCTCGCGCAATTCAATTTGATGTTAATAATTCAGAGCAAAGAATTCTCGAAATAAAAAATTCAGACATTGTTGTTTCTATGCTTCCAGCAAGTCTGCATTTTTTAGTAGCAAGTAATTGTGTGGATTTAAAAAAGAATTTAGTTACCGCATCTTATGTTTCTAAGGAAATCCAAAGTTTGAATAATAAAGCTGTTGAAGCAGGTGTAATTTTATTAAATGAAATTGGATTAGATCCAGGAATTGACCATTTATCAGCAATGAAAGTTATAGACGAAATAAAAGATCAAAATTATGAGATGAAATCATTTAAATCATTTTGTGGAGGTTTAGTACATCCTGATTTTGATAATAATCCATGGAATTATAAATTTACTTGGAATCCTAGAAATGTTGTTTTAGCCGGTCAAGGTACTGCTCAATATTTGATGAATGATGAATATAAATATATATCGTATAATAAATTATTTGAAAGAACTGAATGTATGTCAATCCTTGAAGCTGGAGAGTTTGAGGCTTATGCTAATAGAGATTCACTAGGATATATGAAGGCTTATGGGCTAGAAAATATTAGCACAATGTTTAGAGGTACTTTACGAAAAAAAGGTTTTTGTAAATCATGGAACATTTTTGTGGAGTTAGGAATGACCGATGATTCCTATCAAATTAACTGTCACGATAACTTTACGAATAGCGATTTTTTAAAATTATTTTTACCTAATACACAAAGTTTATCTGTTGAAGATAATTTTTGCTCTTATCTAGGTATTGATAAAAAATCTATTGAATTCTCAAAAATTAGTTGGCTTGGTTTATTTTTAAATGAATTAATTGATGTTAAAAGAGCTTCTCCTGCTAAAATTTTACAAATAATTACAGAAAAAAAATGGACATTAGATAAAGAAGATAAGGATATGATAGTAATGCAACATCAATTTGAGTATTTAGTTGGTAATAAATTAAGTAAATTAAATTCTTCTTTAGTTGTCTATGGTGATGATTCTGTGAATACTGCTATGGCAAAAACTGTAGGACTACCAGTAGCTATTTCAGTTAAATTAATTTTAAATAATGTCATAAATTTAAAAGGAGTTCAAATCCCAACGAGTAAAGAAATATATAAGCCCGTATTAGAGGAATTAGCAAATAATGGCATCGCTTTCACTGAAGAATTAATTTAATTTAATAAGCTCTAGAGGAATTTTAACTAGGATTTCGTTTTTTGAATGATTAATTTGAGAAATGAAATTTTCATGAGATGGAAATGAAAAGTCATTAGTCTCATTTCTAACATAAATTAACTCTTGTAAAGTTTGATTGCTAATTTTATAAACAATGCCTAATATGCCATGTTTCTTATCAATAACTTTATAATTCATTAAGCTATTATCCTTTGTATTAGTATCTTCTATTGCTAATTTTGAATCAATAAAAACCTCTTTCTTTAATAATTTAAGTGCACTTTGTTCAGAGTTAATATCAGATAATTTAACAAGAAAGTGATTGTTTTTTACCATTCTTATTTTTTCAATAAAAAATGGGATAATATCATTATCAATATTAATTAACAAAAATTTTGTGTTATCTAAATCTAAGGTGATTTCTTTTGAATTAAAAATAAGAATATCTCCTTTGTATCCATGAAGTTTAAAAATTGATCCAATTAAGAAACAATCTTTATTTTCCATACTTAACTAGTCTTCTTTAGATTTTACTTCTTCTGTAGCAGGAGCTTCTTCAGCAGCAGGAGTTTCTTCAGCAGCAGGAGTTTCTTCAGCAGCAGGAGTTTCTACAGCAGCAGGAGTTTCTACAGCAGAAGGAGCTTCTTCAGCAGCAGGAGTTTCTACAGCAGCAGGAGCTTCTTCAGCAGCAGGAGTTTCTTCAGCAGCAGGAGTTTCTACAGCAGCAGGAGTTTCTTCAGCAGCAGGAGTTTCTTCAGCAGCAGGAGTTTCTACAGCAGCAGGAGTTTCTACAGGAGCAGGAGTTTCTACAGCAAGTTTTTCTTGAATAGCTTTAGCTCTTTCAGAATTAACTAATTTTTCAGCATCAATTTTTGCTTTGTTTGTATCAGCAGTTAACTTATCAATATTAGTTTTTTGATCTGTAATTTTTTGTTCTTTTGAATCCATCCATGCTTGGAATCTTTTTTCAGCTTCTTCCTCATTAAATGCTCCTTTAGCAACGCCAGTTAAAAGATGCTTCTTCATATATACTCCTTTATAAGAAAGTATTGCTTTAACAGTATCTGATGGTTGAGCTCCTTTCATTACCCAGTCAACAGTTTTATCGAAATTTATATCAATTATTGCCGGATTTACATTAGGATTATATAAACCCAATTTTTCGATAAATTTTCCATTTCTTGGTGATCTTTGATCAGCTATAACTATGTGGTAAATAGGATTTCCTTTTCTACCGTGTCTTTGTAATCTAATTCTTGTTGCCATTTTGTTTTAATTTGGTTAAACCAACTCTGTGGTTATTCCTCATTATTGAGGGGCTGCAAATTTAATAATCTTTTTTTAAACTTATAAAGGTTTTTTGTAAATTTATATCCTTTGCTTTCTGTCAAGTAAAAAAAGCTAATTTTTAATAAATATTAATTAATTTTGTGGCCTGATTAAAAAAATAAATCAATGAGTAAAAATGTGCCTAATAAAGATAAAAAAGTAATATCTAAAGATGATTTTAAAAATGTTATTTTATCTGATTATAGAATAGTTAGAGAAGTTCGTGAGGCTTCTGCTCTTGGCAGAAGAGACGTTCTTTCGGGGAAAGGGAGTTTTGGGATTTTTGGAGATGGTAAAGAATTAGCTCAAATTGCTTTAGCAAAGGTTTTTAGAAATGGAGATTTTAGAGCTGGATATTACAGAGATCAAGCATTAATGATGTGTTTAGGTCAGCTAACAACTAAACAAATGTTTGCCCATTTATACGGAAACCCAGAATTATCTGCTGAGCCTAGCTCTGGATCTAGACAAATGATGAATCATTTTGGTACACGCTTATTAAATGAAGATGGGACTTGGAAAAACCTTATGGAGCAGAAGAATTCAACTTCTGATATGGCTTGTTTAGCCTCTAATTTTCCTCGTTTAGTTGGATTAGCTCAAGCTTCGCAAGTTTATAGAGATAATAAATCTCTTTCTCACAAGAAATCATTTAGTAATAATGGTTCTGAAATTGCATTTGGAACTATTGGTAATTCTTCGTGTGCTGAAGGTCATTTTTTTGAAGCAGTTAATGCAATAGGTGTTTTACAGGTTCCTGCAATTATTTCTGTTTGGGACGATGGTTTCGGTATTTCTGTTGGAAATGAATATCAGATGACTAAATCAGATGTTTCAGAAGTTTTAAAAGGTTTTCAAAGAGATGAAAAAGGTGAGGGATTTGAAATATTTAAAGTTAAAGGGTGGGATTATCCAAGTCTTGTTGACACTTATGAGAAAGCAGAAAAACTTGCTCGAGAAAGTCATATTCCTTCAATAATTCATGTTATTGATATGACACAGCCAACGGGGCATTCAACATCTGGATCTCATGAAAGATATAAAACTAAGGAAAGATTACAATGGGAGCAAGATTATGATTGTTTAAAACAATTTACTTCATGGATTCTTTCAAATGATATTGCTTCCCAGAAAGAATTAGATGAAATTGATGTTGAGGTTAAGGATTTAGTAAAAAGATCTAAACAAGAAGCATGGAAAGAATATCAAGCTCCAATAAAGGAGGAGTTAAATGAGCTTTTAGTGATTCTGAATAATATTTCTGCTCAAATAGATATCAAAGAATTACCCACTTGGATAACAGAATTAAAACAAGCAGCTTCTTTTGGCCTTTTCAGAAGAGATTTTTTATCTATTGCTAGAAAAGTATTAGCAAAGATTGCGAAAAAAGACATGCTTGAAAAACAAACTTTAATTAATTATATTAATAAAAGTAAATCAGATAATTCTGAAAGATATAATACCTTTTTATATAACGAATCAGAGTTTTCATCTAGAAATATAAAGGAGGTTGCTCCAAAATATAATTCAGACTCTGAAGAAGTTGATGGAAGAATTGTACTTCGAGATAATTTTGATAAAATGTTTGCAGATATTCCTGAAGCTATGATCTTTGGTGAAGATGTAGGTAAGATTGGGGGTGTAAACCAAGGGGTTGAAGGATTACAAGAAAAATATGGTGAACTAAGAGTTTCTGATACTGGTATTAGAGAAACTACTATTCTTGGTCAAGGTATTGGTTTATCATTAAGAGGTTTAAGGCCAATAGCAGAAATGCAATACTTAGATTATCTGCTATATGCATTCCAAACAATGGCTGATGATATTGCATCTTTACATTACAGAACTCACGGTGGACAGATATCTCCAGTGATTATTAGAACAAGAGGACATAGGCTGGAAGGAATATGGCACTCTGGTTCTCCAATGGGAATGATTATTCATGGAACAAGAGGAGTGAATTTATGTGTTCCTAGAGACATGACAAAAGCTGCTGGTTTTTACAACACTCTAATGGCTTCTAACGAACCAGCTATGGTTATAGAATGCTTAAATGGTTATAGAGTCAAAGAAAAACTACCAACAAATATGGGTGAATTTAGAACTCCTTTAGGAATCCCAGAAACAACTAAAGAAGGTTCAGATGTTACTGTAGTTTCATATGGATCAACTTGGAGGATAGTAATGGAGGCAGCTAAGCAGCTAGAAGACTTAGATATTAGTGTTGAGGTTATTGATGTTCAAACATTAGTTCCACTAGACATAAATAAACAAATGGTAAATAGTGTCAAGAAAACTAATCGTTTACTAGTTGTTGATGAGGATGTTCCAGGAGGAGCAAGTGCATATATTATGCAGAATATTATTGAAGATCAAAAAGGATTTTTTCATTTAGACAGTGAACCTCAAACTCTTGCTGCCAAAGCACATAGACCAGCTTATGGTAAAGATGGAGATTATTTTAGTAAACCATCTGTTGAAGATGTTGTTGAAAAAGTTTATAAAATGATGAATGATGTTAATCCTGAAAAGTTTCCTAATATTTATTAATAATGAATAAAATAACTGAGTCTGATTCTAATTATAATAATTTAGAATGTATGAGTACAGATGAGTTGTTATTGAATATAAATAAAGAAGATAATAAAGTTCCAAAGATAATTAAGAACCATATTAGTCAAATTAGGGATTTAGTAGATATTATTTTTACTAAATTACAAATGGGAGGTAGGCTTTTTTATATCGGTGCAGGAACATCAGGAAGACTTGGAATATTAGATGCCTCAGAATGTCCACCAACCTTTGGAGTAAATCATGACCTAGTAATTGGATTAATTGCTGGAGGAGATAAGGCAATAAGAAAAGCTGTAGAATTTGCTGAAGATAATAACGATCTTGGATGGCATGATTTGGAATCTTATAATATTACTTCAGCAGATATAGTAGTTGGAATTGCAGCGTCAGGAACAACTCCCTATGTGATAGGAGCTCTTGAAAAATGTCAGCTACATAAAATCGTAACTGGATGTATTGTGTGTAATTCTAATTCTCCTGTTAGCCTAGTTGCAGATTACCCAATTGAAATAATTGTTGGTCCTGAATTTGTTACAGGCAGTACAAGAATGAAATCTGGTACTGCTCAGAAACTAGTTTTAAATATGATTTCAACTTCAGTTATGATAAAGTTAGGTTATATAAGTGATAATAAAATGGTAGATATGCAACTCTCTAACAATAAACTTGTTGATAGAGGAGTTAAAATGATTATGAATAAAAAAAATATTTCTTATCCTAAAGCTCAAAAACTACTTGAAAAATTTGGGTCTGTTCGTGAGGTGTTAAAAAATATTAATGAGTAATATAGATAAAGATAAAATAGTTAAAGGAGCCATGTGGTTGTCTGCTACAGCAATAGTTATAGCTCTTGATGCATCTCTTTTGTTTATTGGTTTTAATAATCTCAGACATGATAGCTATACTGTTATAACTATTGCATTACTACTGTTGCCTGTTTTGTTTTTTTGTGCGTATAAGGGTCTTAAAAATGTTCTAGATGCTATTTTTTCTTAGCCTGTGTGATTTCTCTTTTCCCCATAGGCCCTGCTAAACTTTCTATTTCAAAACCTATTTTTTTAAGTCTTCGTTTAATTATTCCTTTAGCGCAATAGGTAATTAGAAATCCATCCTTAAGAAGGAAAGAATACATGTTTTTTAATATTGCTTCCTCCCAAACTTTAGGTTGTTTTTCTGGTGAAAATGCATCAAAATAGATTATATCAAATTTTACTTTAGTTCTAAAATTTAGCACATCTTCTTCTAATTTGGTTAGTGTGAAATTAGGAGAAATAATTTGTTCTATATTCCATTCAACATCATGTATTTTATTAAAAATAGTTTCATTTATTTCTAATTTTTGACAATAATTAAGTTTGCTTATTAACTCTCTTTTTACTGGAAATTTTTCTAAAGTGTAGTAATGACACATCCTATTTTCTTTCTCGCATTTAATCTGTGTTAATAAGGCGTTTAAGCCAGACCCAAAGCCTATTTCAAGTATTTTTATTTCTTTTTTAGTTGTTCTATTTATCCCGTTTTTAATAAAAACATGCAGTGATTCACTAATTGCTCCAAGTTTTGAATGGTAATGTTCATCAGCTTCTTCAGAAAAAAGAGAATGGGACCCGTCGTTAGTTAAAATTATTTTAGTCATTTATTCTAAGCGTTTGAATTTTCTTTATAGCTCCTAAGCAAAATTGATTATGACACAATATACATTCATTTATCATGTTGTTATACGATTCTTTGGATATATTTTTATTATCAATGAATTTAGCAACTGAATAATTATATTTTTTTGTAAAATCACTATAGATATTTGTCTTTTTTAAGCTTTTATCTGTAGGGCTTGCTTGATCTAAATAAATTCGATTTTTGAGAAGATTATCAAAATATTTAAATTTTTCTAAGTTATTGAAATTAATATTTGAAGTAACAATTTCAGATTTGATAATTAATGTTTGGTCATATAATTCTCGCATTAGTAATGCAAGTTCACTATCTCCATTTGGATTTAATTGCTTTACAATTTTTTTATCTTTTTCAATACAACTGTTTAGTAATATTAGTACTGAGATAAGAAATATTCTATTAAACATTCATTATTTGATAATTACTGCAGTCGCTTCATTTATACTAAATATTATTTTAGGAGATGTAATTGACTCAATTTCTTCCTGAGAAGCATTAGCATCTTCTTTTAAGTGTTTTTGCCACGCTATAGATAATGTATCAACTTTGGCTAACCCTTGTATTATTGCAGTGTCTCCTTCTGAATTCATAGGAACAAAAAAACCATAATCTTTAAACCTTACAAGCATTTCGTTATTACTATCTAAATCAACATACATCCAACATCCTTTTTTTTGACAAACTGATGTGATTGGAGCTTCTACTCTAACTATCGCAGAATCTCTAACACTTAAAATATTTAATAATTCTAAACCGCTTATTTTGCCTTTTTCATTCATTGTAGAATCCCCATAGATTTGTGGTAAATCACTAAGTTTATCATTAGGCAGATCGGTATTTGCACAGCTAATACTGAAGATTGTTGTTAAAATAATAATTAAATTTTTCATTGTTTTTTTTTCAAATGTATTTTAAAAATTTGTGTTACTATACTTTTAAAGAATTAAATATAATTTTAGTTGTATCTTTGTAGTATAAATTTTAAGATTTGATTACCATTAATCCTTCTTTAAAATCTAGAATTCATTCTATAGATTTTAATAATCTTCCTTTCGGACAAGTTTTTTCTGATAATATGCTGGTTTGCTCTTACAAAGATGGTAAATGGGGTAGCACAGAAATTAAAGAATATGGTAATATTTCTATAAGTCCAGCTGCACAAGTATTACATTATGGTCAAGCTGTTTTTGAAGGAATGAAAGCTTTTAAAGATTCTGATGAAAACATATTGTTTTTTAGAAGAGATGAAAACTTTAAAAGATTAAATCAATCTGCCAAAAGAATGGCTATTCCTGAAATTTCAAAAGAAACTTTTTTTAATGGTTTAGATCAATTATTAAAGTTAGATGAAAAATGGTGTAAATCTGAAAATGGTTTTTCTATTTATATACGTCCCTTTTTATTTGCATCTCAATCTTGTATAAAAGCCTCTTCTTCGGAGGAATATACTTTTATGATAATTCTCTCTCCAACTAAAGAATACTATACAGACCCAATTAATCTTGTTATTGAACAAGAGTACTCAAGAGCTGCTAATGGTGGTGTAGGGTTTGCAAAAGCAGCAGGAAACTATGGTGCTTCTTTTTTCCCTACTAATCTAGCAAAAAAGAAAGGTTTTACTCAAGTAATATGGACTGATTCAAATACTCATGAATATATTGAAGAATCAGGAACAATGAATATTTGGTTTGTAATTGATAATATTTTAGTTACTCCCGCATTATCAGACAGTATACTTGGTGGTATTACTAGAGACTCTATTATAAAAATAGCTAAAGATTTAGGCTATCAAGTTCAAGAAAGAGAAGTGAGTGTTAATGAGATTTTAGAAGCTCATAAAAGTGGCATGTTAGATGAATCTTTTGGTACAGGTACTGCAGTTTCTGTTTTACCTATTTCTTCTATTACTTATAAAGATATTAAAATTAATTTTCAAAACTCTAATTTAATTAGTTCTAAATTAAAAGATAAATTATTATCAATTCAAAAAGGTTTATTAAAAGATAACTACGGTTGGATTGATTGCTTGAATTATTAATTTTTTATTTTCTCTTGAAATATCATTTTATAGTGCATAATTCCTACTTCATCAAATTTATCTCCAATTTTTTCAAATCCTTTTTTTTCATAAAACCCAACTACTTGTACCTGTGCATGTAGATATTTTGTCACTTTAATATTCTTTAGGTCTTTTAGCATAGCTTTTAATATCATATGACCATATCCTTTTCCTCTATGTTCTTTTAAAACTGCAAACCTCTCCATTTTTATGCCTTTCTCTGTTTTTCTGTATCTTGCAGTAGCATAATTTTTATTTTTTTCTGAAATTAAAAAATGTATTGATTCTTCTTCATTTTCATATTCATCTTTAGGGTCACATTCTTGTTCTTTTACAAATACTTCTTTTCTAATTTGAAAGCATTTTTCAATATTTAATTTATCAGAAAAAAGAAGTTTATTTATTTTAATCATATTAATTTCTTATTGTAAATTTATGTAAATTTGAAAAAAAAAACTTTTAAAATGAAAAAAATATTCCTTCCTGCTCTAATAGTGCTATCATTCTATCTTTTTAGTGCATTTACTATTACCCATACTAATGATGTTCAAGTAAATACAACTAACTCTAATGTAATTTGGACTGGAAGTAAGCCTACTGGCTCACACACTGGAAAAATAAGTATTTCTCAAGGACTATTATCTTTTGATCATGGTAATTTTGTGGGAGGTAATTTTTCTTTTGATATGACAACAATTATTTGTACTGATATTGAATCTAAAAGTAAGAATGAATATTTTGTTAGTCACCTTAAAGATGAAGATTTTTTTGATGTTAATAATTTTCCTGACGCTAACTTAAAAATCATCAAAGTAGATAAAAAAGATGATAAGAATTATAGTGTTATTGCTAATTTAACTATTAAAGGAATTACTAATCCTATTACTTTTGATGCAGAGGTTACATCAAATGAAAATTCTTTTGTAGCTGTTTCAAAATTTACTATTGATAGAACTAAGTGGGGCGTTGAATACAAATCTGGTAGTATATTTAAAAAGCTTGGAGATAAAATTATTTATGATGATATTGAGTTTGACATATTCTTAATTTCTAATAAATAGTATCCAATCGTTTAATTTCTTGCGCTAATAACATTGCTGCTTTTGGAAAGTTTCTAAACCATAATTCTGGTTCTATTAGCTCCAGTTCATTTAAGCATATTCTTCCTTTATTGTCATAGATTATATCAACTCTAGCATAAACTGGTTTTTCAGGACATAATGTAATACAATGTTCTGCAAAGACGACTTCTTCTTTTAAAGCATTGTATTTTTCAACTGTTCCTCCATGATCATCTTGAACTCTGAAATCTCCTTTCCTTGCTTTTTTTCTTACTGCATGTGTATATTTCCCTGCGATTAAGACTAATGAAATCTCTCCATTTTTCTCTATGTCATGTATAAATTCTTGAAAAATCATATTCTCAGTTATGATTAATTTTTTAAAAATATCTTCATATGATGATGCTTCTATTTTTTTAATCTTGTAAGTATGTCTAGCGGCTCCTGAAATATTTGGTTTTAAAACTGCAATTTTAAAATTAGTTTTTTCAAATAATTCTTTAACTGTTGTTAATTTATTTTTCTTTATAAAAATAGATTTTGGTATGTTAATTCCTTTAAGCTTTAAATCTTTGAGATATATTTTGTCAATATTCCAGTCAATTAACTTTGATGAATTTACAAAGAAAAGTTTATTCTTTATTTTCTCTTTCCATAAAAAAAACTCATCAAATCTATCAAAATAGTCCCATGTTGATCTAAATATTGCTATTCTAGAATTACTCCAATTAAACTCTTTGCTATTCCAATCTTTTTTGCAAACACTTAGACCAGTTTTTTTTATTTCATCTATTAGTAGCTGATCTTCTTCTAATACTTGATTTATATACCAATTCTTATTTTTGGGATTTTCATATCTTGAATCTGTTAATATTACTACATCATACATTATTCAGATTTGTATCTTTTAATACTACATCCTACTGCTTTTGTTGAATTATTTTTTATTTTCTTTTTTTGTGAATGTTCCAATATTGCATCTTTTAAATAAAAGTTTTTAACTTGTGTAATATCTTTATAATTATCATCTATTGCACCTTTATAAACTAATTGATATTTTTCATTAAACATAAATATATGAGGTGTAGTTTTTGCACCAAATGAATTAGCAAGTTTACTTTGAAAATCTAAAAGGTATTGATATTGATAATTCATATTTTCAGAATGCATCTGCATTTTTATAAATGAGTCATCACCATCTCTTTTTTTAAAATTTGAATTAATATAAACTAAACCAAATTTGTTTTTTTCAGCTATTTTCTCAGCTAGCTTATATCTATCCTCCCACATTACAACAAAAGGACAAGTATTAGATGTGAATATAACTATCAGACCATTATCTTCAAATAAGCTTTCAAGAGAATAATACATATCATCCACTGATTTTAATTCTAAATCAATAAGAGGTAATCTATCATTTATTTTTAAAGTTGAGTAATCTTGACTGTATCCAAAAAGCGGAATCAGTATTGCAAGTATAAGTATCTTTTTCATTTTGAATTAATTTATTATTATTGTTTTATTTATTGTGCCATCACTCTTTTTTTCTATCGTAATATTATTTTTATTAGTGTTAACTTTTTTGCCTAATATATTTAATTTCCCTAGATAATTTTGGCTTATATTTTTTTCATTTATTCCAACAAAGCTAAGTGGAACTAGCTGAATGTCTTTTACAGTTGAATTATTATTTAAAATTGATATATTTTTTATTTTAGTATGATAACCAGCTTTAGAGAATTTAATCTGATAACTTCCCTGATAAAGATATCTGTGGTAATTACCTATTGGTAAACTTGAGTAGACCTGTGAGCTATCAAAATCATGATTTATAACCTCAACAAATGCTTTTATTGGTAACCCATTCACACTATCTGTTATTATTCCTGTAAGCCCGTATAGAGATTGTTCCATGAAATTATAAAAGGAATTAACATTAGCATTCCAGTAATATGGCAGTGTATTAGAATTAGGAGTTTTATTATTTGAGAGTTCTAAAGTGAATTCTCTAGAATGTTTGAAATAATTTGAATAATCTTGACGTCCACCATCTACTTCATACCAGTCATACCCATTTGTAATGCCATTGTCAAATCCAGTAAAATAGTTAGAGTTTCCATATTGTTGACAGGTGTCGGCATATTCATTACAAACATGCTGCCACCAGATTAAATCTGCAGGTAAGTTTGACCATGTGTCCCATGGGTAATTAGCTACTACTGATCCAGTATGTAAGTTAGACGCTAAATTGAAATTTACTGTATCAGCTAATCCCATAAAAATTACTGTTTCCTCTTGCCAAGAGTTTCCATCAGGATGTTGTCCATCTTGAGGGTCTGGATAGTTCCTGTTTAAATCAATAAAATTTGCATTAGATCTAGTAGCACCTAACACATTACTATTTCCTCCGGCATATGCTCCATCCGGATTTGCTAATGGATTAATCCAAATATCAATATTATCTACAAGACTTGTTATGTATGTATTATTTCCATAAGAGTTTAGAATATCATCTATAAGTCTTAACATCAAAACATATCCTGTTAATTCATCTCCATGCATTGATGAAGTATATAAAAATGAAGGCTCATTTTCTTTAATTCCAATATTTTTTGAAATTTCAATAAATAAAATTTCTCTACCAGAATTTAACATGTCTGTTCGGTGTAATTTGCAAATATGTGGAAAAGAGTCAGCAAAGTTTTCCATCATTTCTACATATTCAGAATAAGTAGGGTAGTAGTCCCAATTATTCTTACTCTTTTCTAAAACAACTTTTCGTTTGTTTAGAATTTTATAATCAATATTTAGCTCTAAAAATTTACTAAATTCTCTCTTATTAGCATATGCAAAACCTTCTTCTTTATTTATTTTGTGATCAAGAGAAACAATTTTTGATATTTTATTCAGAATATTTTTATTTTTATATTCAAAAGAGAAATAAATTTCTCCTTTTTCAGAAAAAATTTGGTTTATGTCTTGGGAGAATAAGCATATAGGTAAAAAAATAAGTGCAAAAAGAAATTTCATTTTAAAACTTACTCAATATTTCTTCTACAGCATCTTTATGAATAGTAAAAGACATCATTTTCAATTTTATGTAATCTTCATGATAAAAATAATATCCAGGAAATGCACCATTTCTTGAGCCGCTACCACTATCTTTAATTAAAAACCACCATCCTTTTACATCTTTCTTATATCCAATAAGATGTATTGCGTGATCATCTGTTGTAGTTCCATTTGAAAATCTAAATTGTCTAGCATTTTCATCAATAAATTCAGAAGGAATGTCATAAGATGGAATCATCGCTACATCATTGGAAGCAGAATATCCACTTTCAGAAACATCCCCACCTATCGCTATAGAATATCCTTTTTGAATGGATGACTTTATTATCTCCATAAATGTATTAAGAGGGACATTATGATATTCACTACTTTTCCACCAATTATCAGGAACTTTATATTCAGCTTTAGTCCAATATTCTTTTTGCATTAAAGACATAAAATCAACATAATCCTCAGTGTTTAATTTTGTAAATTTTTCTAGAAATGATAGAGGAGTATATGTTTTTCCTTTATATTTAAAATTCTCTGGAGGAGTGCCCATATAATGATTTAATATTCCTTTAATATTATTAAGTATAATTTTTTCGTCCCAATAATTATCTCTCTTACAAGAGTTCATGTAGGTTTGGATTTCAATAAACATTTTTTCATGGTTATAAAAAGGCTGCTCAGATGGTTTTCCTTCATATGCTTCATATGGAACAACTCCATATTTCTTCATCATTCTTTGTACTGCATTACTTTCTGACCCTTCACTTAGATATGAGTCTCCTCTTTTTTTGATATATCTTCTTACTTTTTCAATGTATTCAAAATAAACAGGAAATAATTCAGAAAGATTAATTGTTTGATTACTCAATCTTTTAATTTCACTTTCATAAAAAGATGTAGTGGAAAAACACCAACACGTTCCAGTATTACCTTGTGATATAGGATCAGCAGAAGAAACAATTGTAAAATCCTTTATATCATCTGGTATCTCTTTATTGTCAAATACCATTTTGAAAGATTTTTTTTCTTCTTTTTTATTTTCATTATAGTCTTTAGACTCTTTAACTATTGAATTATAAAATTTATTTGAATATGATTCAAAATTTCCTTTGTCTTGAGCAATTAGTGATGAGCTAATAAGCGATAGTATAATAATTTTTCTCATTTTTTTTTACATGTTTCTTCTATATTGCCCTCCTACTTCAAACAACGCATTTGTTATTTCTCCAAGAGAACAAACCTTAGATGCTTCCATTAAAATAGAAAATATATTTTCATTATTAATAGATGCCCTCTGAACTTTTTCTAGAATTAATTTAGATTCTTTTTTATTCCCTTTTATTAATTGTTCAACCATAGATATTTGATATTTCTTTTCTATAGTTGTTGCTCTAATTACTTCTTCTGGAATAATTGTTGGAGAACCTTTTTTATTTAAGAAAGTATTAACTCCAATTATAGGATATTCTCCAGTATGTTTAAGTGTTTCATAGTATAGAGACTCTTCTTGTATCTTACTTCTTTGGTACATAGTTTCCATGGCACCAAGTACTCCACCTCTCTCGGTTATTCTGTCAAATTCTAAAAGAACCGCTTCTTCGACTAAATCTGTTAATTCTTCAATAATAAATGCACCCTGCAGAGGGTTCTCATTTTTAGTTAACCCTAGCTCTTTATTTATTATTAATTGAATTGCCATCGCTCTTCTTACAGACTCCTCTGTTGGTGTTGTAATTGCTTCATCATATGCATTAGTATGAAGTGAATTACAGTTATCATATATTGCATAAAGAGCTTGTAAAGTAGTTCTGATATCATTAAAATCTATTTCTTGAGCGTGAAGAGATCTTCCTGATGTTTGAATATGATACTTTAACATTTGAGCTCTTTTATTTGCTCCATATTTAGTTTTCATTGCTTTAGCCCATATTTTTCTAGCGACTCTTCCTATTACTGCATATTCGGGGTCTACACCATTACTAAAAAAGAAGGATAGATTAGGTCCAAATTCATTAATATCCATACCTCGACTTAAATAGTATTCTACATAGGTGAAACCATTTGCCAATGTAAATGCAAGTTGAGAAATAGGGTTTGCTCCAGCTTCAGCGATATGATAACCTGAAATTGATACAGAATAGAAATTTCTTATTTTTTTATTAATAAAATACTCTTGAACATCTCCCATCATTCTTAAAGCAAATTCAGTGCTGAAAATACATGTGTTCTGCGCTTGGTCTTCCTTAAGAATATCTGCTTGAACTGTACCTCTAACAATTGAAAGAGTATTGGCAGCAATTTCATTATATATTTCTTTAGGTAAAACTTGATCTCCAGTAACACCTAAGAGAAATAAGCCTAATTGATTATTTCCCTCAGGTATTTTTCCTTGATACTTAGGTCTTTCAATATCTTTTTCAGTAAAAATATTTTGAATTTTCTCTTCAACTTTTTTTTCTAGATTATTTTTGAATATATATTTTTCACATTCTTGATCTATTGCGGCGTTCATGAAGAATGCTAAAATCATAGGTGCCGGTCCATTTATTGTCATACTAACAGACGTCATATTATTTGTAAGATCAAAACCAGAATATAATTTCTTTAAATCATCTAAACAGCATATTGATACCCCTGCATTTCCAATTTTACCATAAATATCAGGTCTATTTCCTGGATTATTTCCATATAGTGTGACAGAATCAAATGCGGTAGATAGTCTTTTTGCAGGCATTCCAAGACTTACATAATGAAATCTTCTATTTGTTCTTTCAGGACCGCCTTCTCCTGCAAACATTCTTGTTGGGTCTTCACCTTCTCTTTTAAAAGGGAATAATCCTGAAGTAAAAGGAAAGCTACCAGGAACATTTTCTTGTAATTGCCAATTAAGTATATCTCCCCAAGATTCATATCTAGGTAGTGAAATTTTTGGAATATTATTATTGGAAAGAGATTTTGAATGAGTTTGAATAGAAATTTCTTTGTCTCTTACTTTAAAAGTAAAAAACTCTTGTTTATATTTTTCTTTTAATTGATTCCAATTATCAATTAGCATCTTGTTTTTTGGATCTAGATTAGTTAAAAGTTCGTCAAATTTTTCCTTTAATTCTTTTTTTAATAAGGAGCTAGAATCATCTAAAATCTTCATTGTCTTATCAACTGCAAATAATTTACTTGCTATAGCAGTTTGTTCACTTACCCAGACATCATAGCTTCTGTTACTATCAGAAATTTCTGATAAATATCGAACTCTTTTGGGTGGAATTACAAATATCTTCTCGGACATTTGATCAGTGATTTTAAAAGATGAATTGAAATGTGCTATTTTTTCTTTTTCAAACTTATTTATAATAGCCGTATATAATGTGTTAATACCAGGATCATTAAATTGAGAAGCGATACTTCCGTATACAGGCATATCTTTTACATCTTCATCGAATCTTAGATTATTTCTTTGATATTGTTTTTGCACATCTCTTAATGCGTCAAGACTACCATTTTTATCAAATTTATTTATTGCAATTAAATCAGCAAAATCTAGCATATCTATTTTCTCTAGCTGAGTAGCAGCTCCATATTCTGGCGTCATTACGTATAGGGATATATTAGAATGTTCAATGATTTCAGTATCTGATTGCCCTATTCCTGATGTTTCTAGAATAATTAAATCATATTCAGCAGCTTTTAAAATATCTAAAGCATCATTGACATGTGCCGATAAAGCTAAGTTTGCCTGACGTGTTGCAAGTGATCGCATGTAAACTCTATCTGATTTAATAGAGTTCATTCTAATTCTATCTCCTAATAAAGCTCCTCCTGTTTTTCTTTTAGAAGGATCAACAGAGATTATCGCAATTTTTTTATCAGTAAAATCAAAAATAAATCTTCTAACTAATTCATCAACAAGAGAAGATTTTCCTGCTCCTCCTGTACCTGTAATTCCTAAAACAGGAGTTTGTGATTTTTTGGCAATATCATGAATTTTCTTTAAAATACTTTTATGTTTTTCTGGATAGTTTTCTGCAGAAGAAATTAATCTTGATATTGTATTTGTTTTTTTATTTTTAAGATTCTCTAGAACAATATTTGGGGACTCTAAAGAATTTATGGAATCAATAATCTCATTATTTCCTAATGCGTAATCAGATTCTTTCACTAAATGATTAATCATCCCTTGTAAACCCATTTTTCTGCCATCATCTGGATGATAAATTTTGGTTATGCCATATGCTTCTAGTTCTTTGATTTCAGAGGGTAGAATTGTTCCTCCTCCTCCAGCAAATATTTTAATGTGATGTGCATTATTTTCTTTTAAAAGATCATACATGTATTTTAAATACTCAATATGCCCTCCCTGGTAGGATGTCATTGCTATTGCGTTAGCATCTTCTTCAATAGCACAAGACACAACTTCTTCAGCACTTCTATCATGACCTAAATGAATAACTTCACAGCCAGTTGATTGAATAATTCTTCTCATGATATTAATTGCTGCATCATGACCATCAAAAAGACTTGCAGCAGTAACAATCCTTACTTTATTCTTTGGAGAATATATTTTAGTTTCAATCATACTTCAATTTTATTTATTCGCAAATTTACAATTTTACTAATGATTTCACCAAAAGGAAATAAATTGATATTTTTACAAAAACAATTCTTATGAAAATTACTTCTATTCTATACCTTTCCTTTTTTACTATTTTAATTTCTTGTAGTGAATCTACTAAAAATACTATTTATTATGCCTCAGATAATCCTCTAGAAAGAGCAGAATTTGAGAAGAGTCGTATTGTTGATCCAAATACTGGTGAAGTCCCTTTAAACATAAGAAAAAAAGAAAGAATGTTTGCTCAAACTCTTCCAAAAGCAAAGTCTTTCTCAAAAAATAGTTGGCAAAGTAGAGGTCCTTATAACGTAGGAGGTAGAACTAGAGCATTATGTTTTGATATCTTAGATGAAAATACAATTCTTGCTGGAGGAGCATCTGGAGGCATGTTTCGATCAACTGATGGCGGTCAGTCATGGTCTATGACAACCAATCCAAATCAAGAACATAAGATAAGTTGCTTAACTCAAGATAGAAGAGATGGAAAAGAAAATGTTTGGTATTTTGGTACTGGAGAGAATAGAGGCTCATATCTTGGGGATATCTCTATTTATGGAAATGGAATTTTTAAATCTACTGATGGTGGTTTAAGTTGGGATTCATTATCAATTACAACCACAAATACTCCAACTTTATTAGATGGAGATTTTGATTTTACTTTTAGTATTAAAACAGATGAAAGTAACGATACATTAGATGTTGTTTATGTTGCAACTAGAGGAGATATTTATAGAACAGAAGATGGCGGAAGTTCTTGGGATAAAGAACTAGGTGGGCCCAATAATTCTTACTATCAATATACTGATGTTGAGGTAACAACAAGTGGTGTTGTTTATGCAACTCTGAGCAGTGAGAATACCCAAAAAGGTATATGGCGCTCATCTGATGGTCAAACTTGGAAGAATATTACTGATTCATTATTTGCGCCTAACTATAGCAGAGTGGAGATAGGAATAGACCCTTCTAATGAAAATATTGTCTATTTTATAGCTGCAGAAACAAATAATTTTGGTCAATATTCTGAAACTTTTTTTAATGGAGGTACTTGGACTTCTTTATGGAAGTACGAATATGTTTCAGGAGATGGTTCTGGTAATGGGGGCATTTGGACAGATTTATCTGCTAATATTCCTGCTGGAAATTCTTCATCATTCGATAATTTTAATGCTCAGGGTTCTTATGATTTATTAGTTAGTGTTCATCCTTCAGATCCAAATTTAATTATACTAGGTGGAACAAATTTATGGCGTTCAACAGATGGTTTTACATCTGATAGTAATACCACTATTATTGGTGGTTATTTACCGGGTTCACAAGAGGGAGATGGGAATTGGGGTTCATATACTAACCATCATCCCGATCAGCATGAAATAATATATTATCCATCTAATGATAGTATTTTATTAAATGGAAATGATGGTGGGATTTATAGAACTGAAAATGTATATGAAAACAATGTTAGTTGGACATCTTTAAATAATGGATACAATACCACCCAGCTTTACACTGCAACAGTAAGTAAAAATGCTAACTCTGAGGTTATGCATGCTGGATTACAAGATAATGGGTGTAGAGTAACATTTTCATCTGCTTCTAACAGTTTTTGGGAAATGCCATTTAATGGTGATGGAATGCTTGCGGCTATTTCTGATAATGAGGAAGATTTTTATATGTCTATTCAGAGAGGTGTTTTATATAAAATGAAGTTAGACAATACAGGTGCTCGATTAGATCACCAAAGAATGGATCCTATCTCATGTGATAGTACTAACTACATGTGGAAGAATCCTTTTGCAATGGATGCAAATAACGACAATGTTGTTTATTGGGCTGAGAAAAATAAATTATGGAGAAATAATGATATTGTTAATATCCCATACAATAACTCACATCAAAAATCGGATTTTGGTTGGCATAAGTTTACAGATACTCTTCAGTCTCAAATGAAAATATCAACAATAACAACTTCTGTAAATCCTCCTAATATTGTTTACTATGGAACCCAATCAAAATATTTATACAGAATTGATGATGCTCATATTGGTGATCCACCAAAAACACAATTAACAGGTCCGCCAACTGGATCTAATTCTTATTGTCATGATATTGCTGTAAATCCAGATAATGCAGATGAAATTATTGTTGTTTATTCAAATTACAGTGTTTATTCTTTATTCCATAGTTTAGATGGCGGTCAATCATGGGAGAAAATTGCAGGAAATTTAGAAGAATTTCCCTCAGGTTCAGGAAATGGTCCTTCTTGTAGAACAGCAGCTATTATTCCATTTGCAAATGATACTTTATATCTTGTAGGAACTACAGTTGGTTTATTTGGAACAACAAATTTAGATGGTATAAATACAGTTTGGGAACAAATTGGTTTTCAAGATTTTGGAACTACTGTAGTTGAGGATATTAGCTTTAGACAATCTGATGGATTGTTAGTTGTTGCAACTTTTGGCAATGGTATTTATCAAATTAATCTTCAAGGTTCTGGGGGAGTTCTATCAACGCAAGAAAATAGCTTTGATTATTTTGATAGTAAAATATATCCTAACCCGACATCTGAGAAGATAAATTTAAGTTTTAATTTAAATACTAATGAAGATTATAGATGGATAATTTTTAACCAAATGGGAACTGTTGTTAAACAGTCTAATAATTTAAATGGTTTAAAGGGTAATAATAATCTAAAAATTAAAACAAGTGAATTAAGTAGTGGAGTATATTTTTTATCTCTTAGATCTATAGGGAATTCAATTACAAAAGAATTTATAGTGAATAAAATGAAATAAAATATTTTGCGCAAAATTTTAATAATATTACTTTTTCTGCCTTTTATTTCTTTTTCTCAGAATATTGGTTGTACTAACCCATTAGCTTTAAATTTTGATCCTATTGCAGATGTAGATGATGGTTCTTGTATTTATTGTGATTCATTAGCAAATTTTAGTAGTGATACTATTATTATTAATGATTCATTAATTCAGTTAAATGTATTGAATATTGCAGATGCTAATTATTCTTGGAATTCATCAAATATATACAATGGTCAGAACATACAAACATTATTAAATTATGGCTATACTCCAATTGAAATAAATAATTTATTAAACCTAAATCCAACTTTTGGAAGTACTGACTCTCTTTACAATAAAGAATATCAAGGTGGGGTCATCTTTTTTTTAGATACTTTATCAGGAGGTGGTTTTGTTGCAGCACCAAATGATGAAGATTCAACAACATGGGGTTGGGTTTGTATTGTTGGAGATACTATTGGGCAGATGACAAGTGATTCTTTATATGCTGGAGAAAATAACACTAATCTTATTTTACAAGGATCTGGTCCTGCATGCTCTCAATTAGGCATAGCAGCAGAGTTATGTTACTCTTCTACTCAAGAAGGGTTTGATGATTGGTTTTTGCCCTCTCAAGATGAGCTGACTAAACTTTATAATAACCTGTTTTTTATTGATAGTTTGTCTTTTGCACAAGATTTTTATTGGAGCTCTAGTGAAGATCATACTCCTGAAGCCTTATACTTTAATGCTCAAGGGTGGAACTTTATTACTGGTAACGCTCAGGTCATGCCAAAAACTCATACCCACAGCGTTAGACCAATTAAGGACTTCAATAATTCTGCAAGTAATTTTCTTACTGTATTTGATCCTGGGTGGAATAGTTTAACTGTTAACGCTTTTGGATGTTCAAGTACAGATTCAATTTATGTGATTTTAGATTCTATAGTTGCAGGATGTACTGACTCATCTGCTCTAAATTTTAACCCAAATTTTACAATTGATGATGGCTCATGTGAATACCAATCAAATTGTACTTCTCCAAAACCTGACGGCTTATATTCCTTTGACGTAATTGACACTAGAACCAAAATAGGCTGGAATAATATGAATGATAGTGCTTGTATGGTGTTGAAATACTTTGTTAGGTATAGAGAAGTAGGAACAAATTCTTGGAATACAAAATCAGCAGGAATAGGAAATGGTCTATGTGTTTTTGGATTAAATACAGTCACAAAGCAGCTTTTAAATTTATCACCCTCTACACTTTATGAATTTAAAATGAAAGCTTTTTACTGTGGTGGAACATCATCTAATTACTCACCAACGGTTCAGTTTACTACATCTGATGTTTGTCCTGATATAAATAATTTATCTGTGCAGACCTTTAATAATAATACATCTAAGGCTAAGTTTACATGGGACACAACAGGTACTTATACTTTTGCAAGAATATTATTAAGAGTTGATACTTCTGGTGCTAGCTGGCAAACAGCAGGAGGCTTTGGAGTATATTATCCAACTTTCTTTGTAAATAAGTTTGGTCTTCAATCTGGAGAGTCATATAGAGCTCAGGCAAGATTATTTTGTGATTCTAATATTACAGCTTATAGATCACCAACATGGACATCTCCAATATTTTGGACTCAACCAGGGCTTATTAAGTTAGATGGGGGAATCTCTATTAATAACTTAGATATCTACCCAAATCCATCATGGGATCTGTTTAATATATCTTTTAGCTCAGATAAGGTTCAGGATTTAAGTATACGAATCTTAAATACATTAGGAGCACAAGTGTATGTAGAGAATATGCAGCAGTTTGTTGGAGAGTATACTAAACAGATTAGTCTAAATGATTATAGAAAAGGAATTTACTTTGTGGAGATTGAAACGAATGAAGTTGATATTTATAAGAAAATTATTTTAAATTAGATTATTTTTGATCATATAAAACTAAACTTAAATGACTAAAAACCTAATCTATATAATTTTAATTTTTACTTTGTTTGGATGTAATAATAAACAAAATAACCAAAATAACAAAGATACAAGTGATTCCTTGATTATAGTCAATTTTCAAGACACCAACGTCGTTTTAGATCCTTCTGATTTAAATATTGCAAGCCCAGTAAATGATGAAAAAACTGATGATTTAGAGCTAGATCCCTATCAACGAAGAGTAAGCCCAGATGATTTATTAATTAAAGAAGAGCGA
>Ga0209383_1000262_pt1 | contig 38349 bp, 40 predicted proteins | sample CoawatmetaG02DNA_FD_187510 | JGI IMG/M metagenome (GOLD analysis project Ga0209383, IMG submission 187510) | Marine microbial communities from the West Antarctic Peninsula - Coastal water metaG029-DNA (SPAdes) (version 2) | ecosystem: Environmental > Aquatic > Marine > Coastal ... | reverse complement strand
ATTTTATTAATTTTTTAAAAAAAAAAAAAATACATTTAATAGAAGATGTTTGTGAATCTCATGGTGCAACACTAGACAAAAGAAAGCTTGGAACGTTTGGCTTGATCTCAAATTTTTCATTTTATTATGCCCACCATATGTCAACTATAGAAGGGGGGATGATCTGTACAAATGATAAAAATATTTATGAGTTAGCACGATTATTAAGATCTCATGGAATGGCGAGAGAGTTTTCGGATAAAAAAAAAGAGATGAAGATTATTAAAAAGTATCCAAATCTTTCTCCTAAATTTATTTTTATGCATCCTTCTTACAATTTAAGAAATAATGAAATAGGTGCAGTTTTAGGTCTTAATCAACTTAAAAGATTAGACAAAAATAATAATTTAAGAGCAAAGAATTTAGCTTTTTTCTTAAAATCAATTGACCCTAATAAGTATTTTACAAATTTTAATTTAAAAGGAAATTCAAATTACGCCTTTCCATTGATACTTAAAACCTCAAGCATTAAAAAAAGAGACACATTCGAAAATACCTTAAAAGCAAACAATATTGAGTTCAGACGAGGGAATGCTGGAGGCGGCAATCAACTAAGACAACCATATTTAAAAAAGTATGCTAGAAATATTAATCTAAAATATTATAGAAATGTAGAAAAAGTTCATTTCTATGGATATTATATTGGTAATTATCCCTCTTTAAGCAAAAAAAAGATTATAAAAATTTGTAAAATTTTAAATAGTGTTAATTTTTAATCTTTAGAAATTGATTTTAATCAAAAATTTTTGAAATATTTCTAAAATAAAATGGATGAGAAGTGATGTCACCTTTAATTCTTGGCGGAGGGATTTTGACATCTAATTTGTTATCTTTTAAAAATCTATCTTCTGCGTTCTTGGGCAATCCTTGCATATTCTTAAATCCGTGATTTAAAAATTTATAATATCTTTCTTTTAAAACCTTGTCCTCTTCCCAAGTTTTTTCCATCCACTTTCTAGCTACTATTTCTATAATACTTGAAAAAATCTTCATTACACCTTTTAATTCAAAAGCATACTGTATTGTATGTTTGTACATTTCCCCTTTGTCTTTAACACAAGAAAACTTCTGAACTATATTTATTCCCCAAAAGAAACTCCATTGGTATACCGAATTATCATTGTCGATATAATGAAACATAAGAGATTTTCTTTTTATAAAAGTAAAAAACGGTAGTCTCTGTTGGTCAATAGTTAAGCAAAAATTCTTATTTTCTATTAATGCTTCCGACATATCCATACCATCGCCATATTTTCTTTTTGCGTGAACATAATGAGGATGTTCAGAGTCAAAAATATTCCAAACATTGACCTCCGGTGAACTTTTTGCGTATTTTACTAATTTTAATTTTAATATTTTACTTTTCATATACATAAATTTCGTTATTAAGAGTCTCTACATTATATTCATTTAGTTTTAGTTTTACTTTTCCATTTAAAGAATTTCCTTTTTCATCATATTCTAGCCCGTGCCACTTACAACTTAATTTACAATTTTCATAAATAATTTCTCCAGCAAGATGGGGGCAAACTGATGAAAAACATTTTAAATTTTTATTTTGGTCTTCAAATAAGATTAATTCATCTCTGATTTCATCAAAATATTTTGTAACTTTACCGGTTTTAGATAAGTCATCAGTATTGCAAAAAAAAACTTTTTTCATATTTTTATAAAATTATTTCTCTTCATGAAAACCAATCTTTTCCTGGACTATGTAAATTGGTCTTTGTTTAGTTTCCTTAAATATTGATCCTATGTAAACAGCAAGTATACCTAGAATTAAACTTTGGATGCCACCAAATAGGAGTATCGCTCCGAATATCGATGTGCTGCTTATTATTACTACACCACTAAGATATAAGTATGCAGTCCGAATTAAAATAATTGTGCAAACAAAAAAAGAAACTAAGCCAAATATTAGAGCCATTCTTATAGGAAAATCTGAAAATGGAACAAGTGAAATTTCAAAAAATTGATAAAATATTTTATATAAAGAAAAATTTGACTTACCAAACTCTCTATTTTCCCTGTTGTAGTAAATTTGTTTCTTTTTAAATCCTATAAAATCTACTAAAAATCTAAAAAAAGGATTTATTTCTTTAAAATTTATATACTGATCAATAACTTTTCTATCTATTAACCTAAAGTCCCCAGAGTCTTTTGCCATGTTAATATAAGATGTTTTTTCAAGTATTTTGTACCCTGTTTTTGTTAAAAATTTCATAAACCAATTTTGTACTCTCTTTTTTCTTGTTGTAAACACAACATCATAATTTTCATTCAACCATGCGTGTACCATTGTTTTTATTAATTCAGGCGGGTCTTGTAAATCTATATCTAAGTAAACAGCAGCATCACCTTTGCAGTTTTTTAAGCCTGCCATAATACCAGCCATATGACCAAATCTTCGAGATAAGTTAATTATTTTAATTTTGTTATTAATTAAATTTTCTTTTTTTAGAATGTCTAACGAGCCGTCTGTTGAGCTATCATTAACATATATTAATTCATAATCTAAATTTTTTATTTCTTTTAATGCAGACGAAACTTCATTTATTGATTTTTTAATATTTTTTTCCTCATTATAAAAAGAAAAAATAATTGAAAGTTTTTTATTCATGAATATCAAACAATAACTTTTTTTGATTTAAAATTATAGTAAATTTTATAATTTAGAATACAGAAGATACTTTTTCCTTCACTTTACTTCTATTTTAAATAGCTTTTGATAAATTTTGACCTATAGGAATTTTCTGACCACGTTACTGGAAAAAAACTTTCTTCCATCATTGTTGATTCAAATTTTTTGTAATGGTTAAAATAAGGACTTTTTATTTTTTTATGAAATTTAGAGTTACCGTTCATAAAATGGATACTTAATGCTACTCTATTTTTTTTAGTTTTATTAAAACCAGAACCATGCCAAGTTCTGCCATGATGGAATGAAACAGACCCTTTTTTTAATTCAATAGGTTTAATTTTAAAATTGTCTTTTTTATTAAAAAATTTCTTATTAATATACCTATAGTTTTTTTGGGCGTAGAAATTTTCCAGGCGTTTTGACATTTTTAATTTGTTAGATCCGACCAAAAATTCTAGTGTCGCAGAATCCGTTGTTGTATTTGTGAGTGGAATCCAGCATGTAATAACACCACCCGGGGTATGCCAGTCTTGATAGGGATTATCTTGATGGTAGTTTACGCACCCAGAACCAGGTGAGACCCAAATTAAACTATCTTGATTTAATCTAGTGCTCTCCCATCCCATAAGCTGACCTGCAATTTTAGAAATTTCTTTCAAAAGTACAATTTTAGCTACGCCAATATCAGACTTCCAAACATTGCAGAGTGACCTAGGTATATTATCTGGGTCTCTCTCTTTTTTCCATTTAATTTTATCAGGAACTATTTCTGTGGAATAATTACCCAAGAATATTTTTTTATAATTATTTTCTACTTTTTTTAATAATTTTTTATCTATAATATTATTAAATATTGAGTAACCGTTTTTAAAAAAAATATCTCTATCTTTTTTATTAATATTTTTCATATACTTATTAGAAATTAATTTTGCTAATTATAATTTAAATAGCTCTTTTGTAAAATTCTTGGTCATTGTATACGTCAAAAACATTTGCGATTTGAGGTGAAAAATGCTCTCCAAGTGGAGTAAGCATAACATTATTTTCATTAATTTTTAGTAATCCATCATTTTCCATAGTTTTTAAATTTATTAATTCTTTTTGAAAATAATCTTTAAATTTATAAGGATATTTTTTATCAAAAAAATCAAATTCAATATTAAAAAAAGTTCTTATATGTCTTATCACTTCTCTTCTGACAACATCATCAGGTTTCATTTTCAGACCACGATAAATTGGAAATCTATTTTCTTTTAAGGATTTTCTATAAAGATCTTGTTCATAAAAGTTTTGAAAATAATACTGATCATTTAAAACTCCGTGAGCTGAACTTCCAACAGCTATAAAGTTTGTAGCTTCTCCCTTCTGAGTTCCAAGGGAATTGTAAACTGCTTTTTTTTCTTTCATGGATTTAGTTAAAGGATCATTAGGCAATGAATAACTTTCAAATCCTGCTCTTGAATATCCAGAGTCTATTAAAATTTCACTTGCTTTTTGGAACACTGCTTTTCTATCAAAAAAATCTAACATTGGTTCGTTCCTTACCATCTTAATCATATACTTTCTTGTACCCGGCTTGTAGTGAACGTACATTGTTTGTAGTTGGGAAGGTTTTAGTCTCACAACCTCTTTAATAGTATTTGTAATGGTATTTATATTCTGTCTTGGTAATCCAATTAATAAATCAAAGTTAATTACTGGAAAGAGTTCCCTAACTTTTGGAGTCATTAGTTTGTCCAACAAAGCAGGTGGTTGAAGTCTATTTATTTCTTCTTGAACACCTGGGTCAAAATCTTGAATACCAAAAGAAAGTCTGTTGACACCCATGCTATGATAAAAAATTAATTTTTCTTCTTCAACTCTTCTAGGGTCTACTTCAATAGTAAAATCTCCTAAATTATCAAAATTAATGAATTTTTTTAAACGGTTGATTAAGAATTTAAATTCTTCATCCTTATAATAAGTAGGAGAGCCACCGCCAAAATATATTTCTTTAAAATTAAAATTTATTTTGTTTTTATTTAAGTGGTCTTCTAATAAATCAATTTCTTTTAGTAAATAATTATATAAATAGTCTTTAACTCTATCGTAATCTTTAGTTATTTCTTTACTACAAAGACAAAAGTTGCAAAGTTGTTCGCAGAATGGGGTGTGAACATAAAACAAAACTGGTTTTGTTTTATTTTCAGGATACCAATCACAGATAGCATCTTTATAACTAATATCATTAAAATTTTCCGACCAATGACCCTTGGTTGGATATTCAGTATAGTCATAAACTAAATTGCCATGATATTTTTTTATAAGGTTGGCATTTTCTAAGACTTTAGCGTTTTTACTTAATGTGTATTCTTGAGAGCTCATATAAATGAATTAATAAATGTTATTTTTCGATATATCAATCATATTTTTTGAATAAATAGAACAAAACAGCTGATAAAACTCCACTTGTTTCAAATTTACCTTTATTTAAATTTTGAATAATTTGTTTTTTGTTAAACCATTTTTTTTCTATCTTCTCTATTTTTTTCTTTAATCTTTTTTTTTTAATATTTCGCGCAAAAAAAACATAATCTTCGCCACAGTTATACGTACCATGTCTGGAATACTGAAATAATAACTTCCAATCCTTGGCCACTAAACCTGTTTCTTCAAGTAATTCTCTTTTAACAGCCTGGATGGGTTTTTCCTTTTTTTCTATATTACCACCCGGAAAACCTAAAGAAAGTTTTTTTAGACCTCTTCTATACTCATTCAAAAATAAGACTCTATTATCTTTATCTTGAACTATTACCATCGCAGAATTTTGAAGATAGATTTGATGAAAATCTTTTCTACTTTCATATCTATTTTGATAGTTTTCCTTAATAACTTTAATAAAAGGCTTAAACTGATAAACTATTTTTTTTGTCAAATATCGTTCCTTCTACAAATTATAAAATTTTAATTTGTAAGAAAATTATATATATTCTTACTATGAGTATTAATTATAGATTAAAAAGAATAAATGACATAACTAAAAAGTGGAAGCTAAATAAAGTTCATCCACTCATAACAGCTTACAAGATAAATAAAAATTTTTTTGAAGAGTTTAAGTTTAATTTAAAACTTTACGTCTCAAAAGCTATGTCCATACATTTTGATGAAAACGATAAAAAATTTATAAATAATGTTGATCGCGCCCGGAACAACAGAACCAACATAACTCCAAATGGAGCAATTGTACCTAAAAGAGAATATCACTTAGAATATAATATGGTTTTAAGAAGCTGGTGTGAATTAATAAAATTAATTACTAAAAATGATCCAAAATTATTAAAGCTATTTAGAATAACACCAAACATAAGAGTTAAGTTTGGAAGAGAAATTAGCGAAAACAAAAATAGAGAATTATCCACGTCCGTTCCCCACTCAGATGCTTGGGTTGAAGGTCCTTGGGGTATGAATTGTTTTATTCCTTTTCTTGGCGATGTAAAAAATAACAACTTACGTTTTTATGAGCCAAAATCTTTATTTGAAGATAGATTTTTAACAGACTCACCATCTTATAAAAAAATGCAATGGGTTTTAAAATATTATAAGCCAATTAACAAGTTGATCCCCAAAACTGGTCATGTACATTTTTCAGATTATGCAGCCATACATAATACTTTTAGAAAAAAAAATTGTGGAACTAGAATATCAATTGACACAACAATATTTGTTGGAAATCATTTACCCCACAAAGACAGAATAAAAGAGTATACGAAAAATATTCCATCCATAGGGCTTGATCAATTTGTTGACTCCGGTCAATATGAGAAAGATAAGCCTGCGAATAAATTAAGCACATATTCACATTACACTTCGAAAGTTCTGAAAGTTATAAATTTTTAAATAAATAAAAAATTACTTTTTTTGGTAAAAAACTAAAGGCATAATACCTTAAGGTATTAATTAATCCTGGTACAATTAGTCTTTGCTCTTGCAAAAACTTACCTATCAATATCTCAGCAACAGTATCTGAATCCATCGAAGAACCTTTTTTTGGATTTTTCGAATTTTTTAAGAAGGATGTATTAATACTTCCTGGAGCAACTAATGATAAACTAATATTAGTTTTTTTTAAATTTTCAGCCAAGCCAGCTGTGAAGACTTCAATAAATTTTTTTGTACTTCCATAGAGTAAAAAATTAGGATCAGGAACAAAGCCAGCTAAAGAACCAATTGAAACTATATAACTTTTTTTTTTATGCTTAAGCATGTGCTTTACAAAAAAATTTACAATATTAGTAAATGCGAGTACATTTAATTTAATTACTTTTTCATTATCTATTGACGATGATTTGGAAAAATCCTCATAATAACCCATTCCCGCAGAGTAAATTAATATTTGATAGTCTAGATTATTTTTGCCAATTTTATTTAAAAATTTTTGCGTCTGTTTTTGAACTGTTAAATCATAGTTAAATATATTTATTTTTGATTTGTATTTTTTTAAAAAAAACCTTTTAGCTTTATCTAATTTTTTAATGTTGCTGCCAAGTATTGATATATTATAGCCTCTTAAGCATAGTTTTTTAGCTATAGACAAACCTAGGCCGCTAGAACCACCTACTACAAGTACCTTTGAATTTATCTCCATCTTTTTTTTGACTAAATCCATTGATATTTGCTTTTATAGTATTATACAAACCAATATATACAATATGAACATTAAATCTATAGTTTTCATTAACGATAAAGTTAGAATTTTTTTCTCACTTGTTTTTTTTAAAATTTTTCGTGCAACTAACTTATTTTTTTTACCTAACTTAAAACTAAAAAAATTTAGCCATAATTTTAATCTTGGTCCAGATCAAGTTTTAATTAAAACCCTCCTTTGTGGTATTTGTGGTTCAGATAAAAAAATTGTAAATTTTGATTTTTCTTTTTTTTCTTCAGCTATTTTTGATTCAAAACAAAATTTAAAAGAAAAAACTATATACCTTGGACATGAGGTAGTGGGTCAAGTTATTGAAAAAGGAAAAAATGTAAAAAAAATTACTTTAGGCGACAAAGTTATACTAGACTCAGTAATAAGAAATGACAAACAGTCAAAAGCTAAAAATGTATTTGGAGCTTTTTCAAACTATTTTGTTAGAGGTCAAGATAGACTGCAAGTAATCAGTAAAAAACTTAAAGAAGATCATGCAATCTTAATTGAACCATTGGCATGTGCTTACGGTGCGATTAGAAAAACAGAAGTAAAAAAAAAAGATAAAATTTTAATAATAGGAGCGGGTATAATTGGTCAAGGAGTCTTAATACTTTTAAGATATTTATATGGAAAAAATATAGAAATTACTATTGCCACTAATTCAAGAGATCATTTATCTATTTTAGAAAAAAGAAAGCTTGCGAATAATATTATTTATAAAAAAAATATTTACAAAGAAAGTATAAGAATTTTGAAAACCAGCTCGCAAGGGATTTTAAATAATAAAATTTTAAAAAAAGGTTACAATAAAATCTTTGAATGCTCTGGATCGAAAAACTTATTTAATAATTTATTAAGAATTTCTGGAGGCGATGGAGAAATTATCTTGTCAGGTTTAAATATGAATTATGAAAAAATAGACATGACTCCATTGTGGCAAAGAAATATATTGATAAAATCAGCACATAATTTTGAAAATAAATATCAAGATTTAAGGATTTCTACATATGAGTTTATACAAGACTTAATCTTAAGAAAAAAAATTAATATTAGTAATTTAAAAATTCAAAAAATAGGAATTAATCGATGGAAAAAATTATTTAACAACAATTATAATGACACCATTAAAAAAGCATTATATTTTAATTAAAAAAGTATGTTTTATTTCTTAAAAAGATTATTTTTAAAAGATTTTAAATTAGCAGATCGTGTATTTAAATTTTTAAAGTTATTACCGTCTTTTGTAGTTAAAAATTTAATTGACTTGTTATTTTTATTTCCTCAAAAAAAAAGTAACTTTCCCCACAGACTCACAATCTTTCTTACAGATAAATGTAACATGAAATGTGCGCACTGTTTTATTATTAAAGAAGCACCAAAAAAAACAATAGAATTAAGTACTGAAGATTACAAAAAATTATTTAAGTCTCTTGCGGGAAAAACATCACAGATTCTCTTCACAGGAGGAGAGCCAACTTTAAGAAAAGATTTTTATGAAATATTGTACTCATGTTATCATGATGGAGGTGTTTCTACGGCTTCTATTTTTAGCAATGCTCTTTATCCAGATAAAACTCACGACCTTATTAAAAAAGTATTAGAAACAACTAATTTAAATATTCACTATCATACTTCTATTGATGGAAACGAGGCTTTTCATGACGAAAATAGAAAAGTTAAGGGAAGTTATGGAAAAGTAGTTCAAACAATTAATCTAATCAATGAATTAGAAAAAAAATTTAAAAATAGACTCTCTAGAGTTATTGTAAATGTTTCAATCTCGAAGATGAACAAAAATCATTTAGCTGATGTAGTTAATACTTTTAAGAATTTGAATTGTTTATTTGGATTAGGCTTTACAAGAGAAAATAATAAAGTTTTAAATATTAAAGAGAAATACATCACTCAGGATCTTGGGGTGGAAGAATTAAGACAAGATGGCAGCGAAAAGTTCAAGGATAGTTTTTTAACACCTGAAGAAATGAAAAAAATTTATAATGACCTTGGAGGAATGATTTGGAACAATGCTAGTGATCAACTTATCTATGCATTTCAAAAATCTTCTATGCAAGGAAGAATTAATTTTGAAGAACATGAAATATCACCAATTTCAACGGAATGTGGAATGGGATATGATGATTTAGTTGTTCTAACAAATGGAAAAATTGCTAGATGCGAAATGCTCAAACCGAGTCTTTCATTGTATGATTTTGATTTAAATCTGCAAAAATTAATAAATTCAAATGAAAACAAAAATTATTTAAAAGAAACATCAGGCTGTTTCTGTGAACATGAGTGTGCCATAAGTGTTACTGCAATGAGTGATAAAAAATTATTAAAAAATTTCTTCGCGTAATGGTATCAGTAAGTATAGTAATTCCTTTTTTTGGAAAGGTACAAGACTTAGTTCCACTTATAAAAAGCTTAAATAAATTAAATACAAAAAATATTAAAGTACAAACAATTATTATAGATGATAATTCTAAAGAAAAATTTAATATAATTAAAAAATTAAGCAAATTCAAAATTAAATTATTATTTAATAAAAAAAACTATGGTCCTGCTTACTCCAGGAATTTAGGTGTGAAAAATTCTAAAAGTGATTTTATTTGGTTTTTAGATCACGATGTTACACTTACTAATATTAATTTTTTACAAATTGGAGTTAAATTAATTGGTATAAATAAATATGACGCAATTTCTGGCGCAAAAGAAATGATTAACAATTATCCGACAACTTTATTACCTAGAATTTTTCCTAATTTTTTAGGTTTATATAAAATAATTAATAATAAAAAATTTATATTTGAAAGATCACAGCCAGATGGCTGTAGTATTTTTTTAAAAAAAGAGGTTTTTTTAAAAAAGGGTTTTTTTAATCACAAATTAAGAGCATACGAAGAATACGAATGGAGTCTAAGAAAGTTTAAATTAAAGATACTTTTTAGGAACGATTTAATGGTTGTACATAAAGAAAAAAATATGCATCAGGCTTCTTTTTTGATCAAATATTATGAGAATGTCATTAATGCCAGAATTGAAGTCTTAAAAGCACACAGTCCCCTTAGAAAAAAAATACTATTTTTTTTAGATACGATTTTTTTACCTACTATGTTGTTTCTGCTACATGTAAATAAAAGCCATATATCCTCAAGATATTTAGCATACGGCCACAGTAAAAACTTTGGTCAATTAATTAAGATATTTTTTTTACTTTTTAAATCATATTTTAGATAAAAATTCTATATTTTGTTAATAATAATATATAAAAAATAAATATAATATATTTGAACAATCTTAATCTTTTATGTCTTTAACTTTAAAAATAAAAAGTGGCACTTCCTTTAAAGATAAAAGGGGTTTTTTATGGACAACTTGGAAAAAAGACTATTTTAATAAAATTGATTTTAATCATGATAAATTTTCTATTTCGAAAAAAAATACAATTAGAGGCCTTCATTGTGACTTCAAGTCTTGGAAACTTGTAACCTGCGTTTATGGTAGAATATTTTTAGCAGTAGTTGACATGAGAAGGAACTCTAAAAACTATCTAAAATCTAAGGTAGTAATGTTTAATCACACTAAACCTAAATTTGTTTTAATACCTCCTTATTATGCAAATGCCCATTTGTGCTTATCTAAAGAGTGTGTTTTCCACTATAAGTGGTTTTATAAAGGAAAATATATAGAAGCAAAAAATCAATATAGTTATAGGTGGAACGATCCAAAAATAAATATTAAATGGCCAATTAAAAAACCAATACTTAGCAAAAGGGATCAAAATTCTAAATTTATATAAAATGAAAAAAATTTTAATTACAGGTGGGGGTGGGTATATTGGATCTATGTTATCTACCGAGCTAATAACACTAGGTCATGAAGTTACAGTTATCGATCTCTTAAAGTACGACAAAGGATCGTTGGATCATTTATATTTTGAAAAAAATTTTACATTTATTAATGGAGATGTGAGAGATTCAATTCTGATAAAAAAACTTATCTCAAAAAATGAATTTATAATTCCTATGGCAGCTCTAGTGGGAGCACCCCTTTGTGAAAAAAATAAGAAAGAAGCTATTGAAACCAATTTTCAATCAATAAAAAGTATATTACAAAACTCTAACACTAAAAATAAATTAATTTTTCTTACTACCAATTCTGGATACGGGATCGGAGAAAAAAATAAGTTTTGTGATGAGACTACTCCCTTGAATCCCATATCACTTTATGGACAAACAAAATGTGATGCAGAAAATGAAATTGTAAAATTTAAAAATGCTATTAGTTACAGACTAGCTACAGTTTTTGGTGCTAGCTATAGAATGCGAAGTGACCTTCTAGTAAATAATTTTGTCGAAAGAGCTGTAAACAAAAATTTTCTTGATGTATATGAGCCACAATTTAGAAGAAACTTTATACACATTAAAGATGTAGTTAGAGGTATAATTTTTGCTGTTGATAATTTTGAAAAACTCAAATCGAACATTTACAATCTTGGATTATCAAGCGCCAATTTAACTAAAATTGATTTAGCATTAAAAATAAAAAAACAAATCAAAACTTTAAAAATTAAAATAATTAAAAATAAAAAAGATCCTGATAAAAGAGATTATTTTGTAAGTAACTTAAAGATAGAAAAAAAAGGATTTAAAGCGAAGATTTCATTAGAAAGTGGTATTAAAGAATTAATTAAAGTTTTTAGCAACTCCAGGAAAAAAATAATTAATAACTATTAGTTATTTGCTTGATTTATTCACATAAATTATTTTAAATTACAGAAATTCTAAAAAATTTTAAATTAAACATTTATTATAAAATTAAATGCAAAAATATTTACCCATATTTTTATCAATGCTATGTTTAGGTTTAGCTATTTTTTTTTGGGATTTAATCAAATTACCCTATGATGAAAACAATAAAATTATAGGAGAATATTTCTATAAAAAACACAATCCTTCAAATGACACAATAAGATTTTTACTTTCTATTGGATTGCCCTTAATTATATATTTTCTTGCCTATCTGAAAATCAACAAAGATATTTTTAGCATCAACCCATCAAACAAAGATTTTTTTTTACGCGAAAGTCCAATTTTTAGCGGTAAACCGTTAAGAAATTATTTTTATTTATTTATAATCTTGCTCGTATTAGAATTTTTTTCAATTGATTTTAAAAGCTTTGTATCAAATATGGACACATTTCATACCAGTGCTTTTTTAGTGCCACCACAAAACTATTTGGATAGTGGAGAACTTTTTAAATCTACCCTTTATAATTATGGCCTATTAGCCAATAATATTGGACTAATTTTTCACCAAATTTTTGGTTTTTATTCTATTGGGGCGATAACATTAATAATTTTATTATTAATATTTGTAATTAAATTTATTTTATTATTATTTGCAAAAAAAATCGCAACATCGATAAGCTCAAACATAAGCTTAAGAAAATTATTTTTTATAATATTCAGCTTTATAATTATATCACTTCCAGATTACTACGATCATCTAGGCTACTTTTCCCACAAATTTAGTTTGCTATTAATTTTTATGTACCTGTTGAGTTCAGCATTATCTGAAAATGAAGTATCTAGATCTAAATTATATATAATAGGAAGTTTTTCATTACTTTCAATTATTTCTTGGTTTGATGTTGGGATATATACAAATTTTATCATTCTACTAACAATATTTTATCTATTTTTCTTCAAAGAAAAAAAAAATATTTTCTTTCTACTCTTGGGTGTTTTTAGTTCTTGGTTATTTTTTTTAGTATTCTTACCCGCCGATGAAATCAGAGAATTCTTTTATAATTTGTCTCATATATTGTCAGTGTCAGATTATTTAGTCGGCATAGAATACCCTAAACCTTTCAGTACTAATGCTACGAGATCGACAAAAGCTTTAATTTTAATTTATATTACTGGTTTAATGCTTGTAAGTTTGAATTTTAATAAAAAATTGAATATTAACACTACAATTAAAACCTTCATCTCATTAACTTTTATTTGTGGAGTAGTCGTTTTTAAAACTGCACTCTCAAGGTCCGACGTCGCTCACATTAAATACTCATCAGGGTTTTATACAGTAATTTTTATTTGTGCTATTTTATTATTTTTTTTTAATTTTATAGAAAATAATAAAAAATTTAAAAAACTATTAGTAAATGTAAACAAATTCAATTTTTCAAAAATTATCTTTATTTTCTTTTTAATGAGTTCTTTATTTTTTATTACAGGCTTCCGAATGGATTCAAATACTAAATTCTATGGCTTGAAAAACTCAATAAATGTAAAAAATAATATTATTAATATGGTTACAGCAGAAGATAATTTATATTTAAAAGATAAAGATTTAAAAATTTTAGAATTTTATAAAAAAATTAGCAAAGAAGACAAATGCGTTATGATCTTGACAGAAGATCTTTCTTTACCCTATTTTTTAAAAAAAAAGACGTGCACTCAATTTATTGCACCTTTGGATATCTTGGCTGGAAAGACAGAAGAAAAGTTTTTATTTCAATTAAAAAAAGCATCTCCAAAATATATCTTATATGAAGTTGATAAAAAAAAAAATATTTTATTAAAATTTGACAATATGCCAAGGACAATAAAATATGTTAATGACAATTATTCTTTTTTCAAAAATTATAATGACTATATTTTTTATAAAAAAAATTAATTATTCACTAAATAATAAAAATTTAAAATGAAAAAAGTTTTAATAATCATTTTTTTCCTTGTATCTAATAGTACATTAGCAGATCAAAAGGTTATTAACTCCTTGCAGGAAGGTGGCAAATTAGTATTTATTAGACATGCTATAGCTCCAGGTGTTGGTGACCCTAAAAATTTTAAAATCGAAGATTGCTCAACACAAAGAAATCTAGACTCATCGGGTGTTTTACAAGCCAAAAAAATTGGAAACCTTTTTAGAGAAAATAAGATAATCATAGGTCAGGTTCTTTCAAGCAAGTGGTGTAGATGCCAGGAAACAGCTCAAATAGCTTTTGAAAAATATACAACCTTTAATTTTTTAAATTCTTTTTTTTCTTCAAAATTTGCTAAAAATAGAGATAAACAGATGAAAGACTTAAAAGCTTTTATTAAAAATTGGAATGGAAAAAAAAATATAGTTTTTGTAACTCACTATGTTATTATTTCTGAAGTCTTAAATGTAACTGCAAATTCAGGTGCAATTATAGTTGCAGATAAAAACTTTAAAGTAATAGGAATTTTAGAAACAAATTAAATGGATAAAGAAAACTTAAAAAAAATTTCAGCTTTATTAATCCACGTTGCGAGAATAGATGAAATTTATTCTGAAAAAGAAAAAAAAATTATTAAAAACTTTATTGCCTCTTTTTCTAATGATGAAAAAGCCTGTGAATCCATCCTGGAAGAAGCAGAAAAGCTAGAATCAGATTCTATCCAATTGTTTAACTTTACCAGCGTAATTAAAAAAGAGTCTTTAGAAGTTAAGACAGAAATCATAGAACATCTCTGGAAAATTATTATTTCTGACAAAAGTGTAGATCAATACGAATCTAGTCTTATGAGACGTATATGTGGTTTAATTTATTTCCCAGATAAATTATCAGGTGAAATAAAACTTAAGATTTTGAATCAGTAATAAAGCTTTGTATTAAGCACCAACTCTAAAAATATCAAAGCTAGCGCTTAATTTAATTTTATAAAATTAATTAGATTGTGATCGATCAGCGTTCATGATCTTAGTCCAAATGGCAACAAAGTCTTTAACAAATTTTTCTTTGTTATCGTCTTGTGCGTACACTTCAGCATAAGATCTAAGGACAGAGTTAGAACCAAAAACTAAATCAACTCTTGTAGCTGTAAACTTAGTTTTATTATTCTTACGATCAATAATGTTGTAAGAGTTTTTACCAGTCGGCTCCCACTTGTATTTCATATCTGTTAAATGAACAAAGAAATCATTAGTTAAAGTACCAACTTTATCAGTAAACACACCGTGCTTAGTTCCACCATGGTTCGTTCCCAGCACCCTCATACCACCAATTAAACAAGTCATCTCTTTTGCTGTAAGATTCATAAGAGATGCTCTATCAAGCATTAACTCTTCAGGCATTACAGAGTACTCTTGTTTAGCCCAGTTTCTAAAAGCATCATGAATAGGTTCTAATACCTTGAAGCTATCTTGATCTGTTTGTTCTTGAGCCGCATCACCACGACCCGCAGTAAAAGGGACTTTAACTTTAGAACCAGCTTTTTTAATAGCTTTTTCTAAACCAACATTACCTGCTAGAATAATTGTATCGGCAACGCTAGCTCCTGTTTTTTTAGCTATGCCCTCCAGAACTTTTAGCACTTTACCAAGTCTAGTTGGCTCGTTGCCTTTCCAATCCTTTTGAGGTGATAAACGAATTCTACCACCATTTGCTCCTCCTCTATTATCGGTCCTTCTAAATGTTCTAGCACTATCCCAAGCTGTAGCAATTAAATCACCAGTACTAATTTTACTCGCTGCTATAAGTTTTTTAACTTTTTCAGCACTATATTTCTTTTTTGCAGCTGGGACTGGATCTTGCCAAATTAACTCTTCTTTAGGAACCCAAGGGCCAATGTAATTTTTCTTAGATCCTAGATCTCTATGCGTAAGTTTAAACCAAGCCTTAGTGAACTGTTCTTCTAAGTACTTTGGTTCCTTGTAAAAATGCTCTGAAATTTTTCTATATTCTGGATCCATTTTCATCGCCATATCTGCATCTGTCATAATAGGATTGTGACGGATATTTGGATTCCCTAGGTTAACAGGCTTTTTATTTTCCGGAAGATTAATAGGTTCCCATTGATGGGCACCAGCAGGACTTTTTTTAAGTTCCCACTCATAGTTCAATAAAAGATCAAGATAACTATGGTCCCACTTGTCAGGATTTGATGTCCAAGCTCCATGAATACCGCTTGTTATTTGATTTTCTCCTAATCCATCTTTTTGAGTCCATCCAAACCCTTGTTCTTCAATCTCAGCAGCAGCTGGTTCTACACCTGATTGAGCATCACTCGCGCCATGCGCTCGCCCAATAGAGTGTCCGCCAACAGTAAGCGCAGCAGTTTCAACATCGTTCATAGCCATTCGACCAAAAGTTTCTCTAACGTCGTGTGCTGTATTTAAAGGATCAGGATTACCGTCTACTCCTTGTGGGTTAACATAGATCAAACCCATTACAACAGCAGCCAAAGGATTTTCTAAAGAGCTTCTATCATTTTTGTCTGAGTAACGTTTATCTGTTAACCATTCCTTTTCAGAACCCCAGTAAACATCTTTTTCAGGATGCCATATATCTTCACGACCAAATGAAAAGCCATACATTTCAAGTCCAGCTTGTTCGTATCCCATGTTACCAGCTAAAATCATTAAATCTGCCCAACTAATTTTGTTCCCATATTTTTTCTTAATTGGCCAAAGTAATCTTCTTGATTTATCTAAGTTCGTGTTGTCAGGCCAAGAATCTAAAGGAGAAAATCTGTGATTACCTGTTCCGCTTCCACCACGGCCATCTGAAATTCTATAAGTTCCAGCAGAGTGCCATGCCATTCTCACAAACAATCCTGAGTAAGTTCCTAAATCAGCAGGCCACCACTCTTGACTGTCTTTCATTAATTTTAGTAAATCTTTTTTTAAAGCTTTGAAATTTAATTTCTTTACTTCTTTTTTATAATTAAAACCAGGTAGAGGATTAGTTTTTGTATCGTGCTGATGTAAAATATCTAAGTTAAGAGATTTCGGCCACCAAACCGTTGTAGTTGTTTGTTCAGCTTTTGTCATTGTGCCATGCATTACGGGACATTTTCCCGAACCATTTGTTTTGCTTTGTACGCTCATTTTTTTACCCTTTTGTTAATTATATATTAAATGTTAACACGATATTGACATAAGATATAATTATATTTAATTATATACAATATAACTTTTACTTATGATGAATATATCAGCAAAGCAACTTAGGTACTTCCTCGCGGTTGCTAAACAAAAAAACTTTCAAAAAGCAGCTGATGAATGTGCAATTTCACAACCAGCCTTATCCATGAAGATTAAAGAACTAGAAGGCACACTTGGCCAGCTTATTGAAAGAGGAAGTAAGAAATTTTATTTAACCCAAACTGGACAAGCTTTAGTTAATAAAGCAGAAAATATTATTCAATCATTCGATGACCTTAAGCATCTAGCAAATAAAGGTGATGGCATTAATCAACTGGCTATTGGTGCAATTCCAACGGTCGCTCCTTATTTGCTACCTAAAATTATTAAAACTATTTCTAAACAATACAAAGATATTGTAATTGAACCTAAAGAAGCCGTTACAGATAAGTTAGTTTCCTATTTAATTACTGGAAAAATAGACTTAGCTATTTTAGCTCTTCCAACCTATGAACCTTTATTAACTGAGATACCTCTTTTTGAAGAAGAATTTTTATTAATTCGTCATATAAACGATGCAAATAAACCTGTACCAAATAATAAAGAACTAACAAATATGAAATTACTATTGCTAGAAGAAGGACACTGCTTAAGAAGTCAAACATTGTCTTTTTGTAAAGTAACTTCTGTACCAAAGAATATTATGGAAGGGACTACATTAACAACATTAGTTCAAATGGTTAGTTCAGGCATTGGCGTAACATTAATTCCTGAAATAGCCGTACCTTTTGAAACAAGGTCAGCTAAAGTTTCAATTAGTAAATTTCAGCAACAAAAACCAAAACGAACTATAGGGCTTGTTTGGAGAAAATCTAATCCATTGTTACGACAGTTTAATGAAATTGCTATTTTGTTAAAAAATTTAAACCAAATAAAATAAAAAGATATGTTTTTTAAAAGATTATTTTCTAGAAGTAATTTAAAATTAGAAGTTGATGATGGAGGGAGAGCAGCAGCAGGTTACAAGGGTCAAGCTGGTGATTGTGTAGTTAGATCCATAGCTATAGTAACGGGTATGGCATACCAAAAAGTTTATGATGATTTATTTAAAGCTAATGAAGAATTTAGAAATACATCAAGAACAAAACTTGCAAGAAGTTTAAAGCAAAAAAATGATAGCCCAAGATCAGGTACACACAGAGTGGTTTTAAAGAAGTATCTTGCTCAACTAGGCTTTCAGTGGACAGCTACAATGTTTGTGGGCCAAGGATGTAAAGTACACTTAAAAAAAGAGGAGCTTCCAAGCGGAACTTTATTGGTGTCTTGTTCAAAGCATATTACCGTCGTAAAAGATGGCTTTTTACATGATACACATGACTGTTCTAGAAATGGAACACGTTGTGTCTATGGTTATTGGACTAAATAAACTAATTATTACTAATGCGAAAAAGAAATAAATTTTTTAATTTCATCAAGTAAATTTTGATCATAACGCATCATGTGATCGTCGTTAGCAATAAAATATTTAAATTTTGGCTCATTAGCTTGTTCAAACAATTTTTGACCCATAGTAAAAGGAACGATAGTGTCCAATCCTCCATGTAATACTAAAAGAGGTGAACTAATATTTGGTAATTTTTTTATTGTTTCGTATTTATCTTTTAGTAAAAATTTAACGGGTAAAACCGGATAATATTTTTGCGCAAGTTCTACCATAGACGTAAAAGGAGACTCTAAAATAATTCCTGCTAAATCTTTATTTTGGGCAGTTTCAATAGCTACAGCTGTACCTAGAGATTCACCATACAAGATAAGATTTTTTTCTTTAACACCTTTGATTTTTAACCAATTTAACGTACTTCTTGCATCTTCGTATAACCCTTGTTCGCTGGGTTTCCCTTGGTTGCCACTAAATCCTCTATAAGCAACAATTAAAAAATTAACATCAAACTTTGATAATTCATTTAATTTGTAGTTCCGATTTCTTAGATTTCCAGCATTTCCATGAAAAAAGATTATAGTTTTTTTGTTAATTAAATCTTTTTCATGCAGCCAAGCTTTTAATTTAATTCCTTCTTTATTTTGAATAAATATTTCTTTGTAATCAAAGTTAATTTTATCTTCCTGATAACCATTAACCGAAGGATGGTAGAGTAGATTTCTTTGAAAAAGATAAATATAGGCAAGAATCATAAGATAAGTTACTAAACCCAATAATAGAGAAATATAAAAAAATTTATTCATAGTTTAATTTAAAAAAAGAACGGTTATAATGGTTATATGGATATAAATTTGATTCTCCTAACAATTATCTCAATTTCTTTATTAGTTTTAATTTATTTTGTTGTTTTTAAAAAAAAGGAGAATGTTAAAGATGAAACAAAAGATAATCTAACCGAAGAGATTACTCGTTTAAAAGATACGCTTAATCAATCCATAAACAATCAAATGTCCAACATGTCGACTTCTTTTAACTCTCTGTCAAAAGATGTGACTAGAGATATGACTAAGGCCTTAACAGAAGTTGATCAAAAAGTTGGTACTTTCAATAAACAAGTAGAAGGCCTAAGCAAAAGTTCAGAAAATTTTACCAGAATTTTATCAGGAGTAAAACAATATGGAGTACTAGCCGAATTTTCATTGGCCTCCTTATTAAAAGATTTATTACCAGCTTCTCAATTCATAGAAAACGTTAAAATGAAACCTGGTGAAACACAAGACACCGTGGAGTTTGCCGTTAAGCTTGAAGATGTTTTAGTTCCAGTCGATAGTCACTGGCCTATAGAAAAATATAAAGCCATCGATGATGCTTTTCAAAACAATGACAAAGAAGCTCTAGCAGAAGCAAGAAAAGACCTAGCCACAGCCTATAGAAACAAAGCTAAAGCTGTGAGTGAGAAATATATTGCACCACCAAAAACAACAGATTTTGCAATTGTCTACGCTCCAACAGAAGGTCTATTTGCCGAATTATCTAGCTACCGAGATCCAAAAACAAAAGATTTATTACTACAAGAGCTTATGACTAAGTACAAAGTAACTGTGGCAGGACCAAACACACTATCTGCTTTACTTCAATCTTATCATTTAGGTTTTCAAACTTTAAAAGTACAAAAGAACGCAACGCAAATTTATGGAGATCTTAGGAGTATAACAGCAAGGTTTGAAAAACACTTTTTGGGAATAACTGTTCTTAGAAAAAAATTAGACGAAGCAATGAAAGCAACTGATCTATTCGGCCGTGACGGAAGATCTATTATGCGTACTTTAGAAAACATTAAAGATCCAAATAACAGCGATGATAACGATAAAGTCTCAACTCTACCGAAAAGTTCAACAGGTAGTTATGGACAGGTAGAAGATTCAATTGAAGAAAAGATTGAAAAAATTAATTAATCTATTACTTATAGCTTTCTAATGTCAAATTTTGTATTTTACGATTTTGAAACAAGCTCATCTAATAAATCCTGGGGTCAGATAATTCAGGTTGGAGCTATTTTAACTAATGATAATTTAGAAGAGCTCGATCGGTACGAAGCAAGATGCAGACTTAGCCCAAGCATTATACCAGAGGCAATGGCTCTCATTGTAAATAAATCTTCACCAAAAATGTTAAAAGGTGCAAACCTTTCTCATTATGAAATGATTAGACAACTTGTTGAAACATTAAAGCGTTGGGGTAAGGCTACATTTATAGGTTTTAACAGTATAGATTTTGATGAAGAATTCTTAAGAACTACTTTATTTCAAACATTAGAATATCCTTACTTAACGAGCACAAGTGGAAATAACAGAGGCGATCTTCTGAATCTAGCAAGAGCTGCTAATCTTTATTATCCAAACACTCTTAAAAATTCTATAAGCGCAAAAGGAAACGCTGTTTATAAATTAGATCAAATGGCTCCTCTTAATGGCATCGATCACGGTGATGCTCACAGTGCGATAGGCGATGTAATTGCTACATTAGGTGTTGCAAAAATTATTTCAAAAAAAGCACCAAGTGTTTGGAAAGCAAGTCAATTAACAACCAACAAAGATTCAACCTTAGAAGTTATAAAAAAAGAACTTTATTTTTGTACAAACGAATATTTTTATGGAAAAAGTAGACCTTACATACAGGCTTTTGTTTGCCCACATCCTAAATATCAGTGGCCAAAATGTTTCGATTTAAAACATGATCCTAGTATTTATCTAGATATGCCAGCGGATGCTTTAAAAGTCGCAATGGGTAAAAACCCTAAATTCTTAAGAACAGTTAGACATAATAAACATCCCATCATTATGAACCCTTCATACGGGAATGAATTTGAAGAATATAAGATGATAGGAGCGGAAAAATTAGCTGCTAGAGCTAAACTTATAAAAGATCATAAACAATTTGCAGAAAAAATAAGCCTAATTTTACAAGATGAAGCTGAAGAAAAAGAGCAGACTAGATCTCAAGAAGACGTCTATGAAGAGGAAAGTATTTATACCAAGTTCACTAGCCCTGAAGACAATAGAATTATGCCAGAGTTCCACAAAGTTGAATGGGAAAAAAAGCTTTCAATTCTAGATAAGTTAAAGGATGAAAGACTACACTATTTTGGTAAACGCCTAATTTATGAAGAAAAACCAGAAATACTTCCCAAGGAAGAATATAACCAAATTCATAGAACAATTGCTAAAAGACTCTTAAGCACAAGTACAGAAAAATGGAACACAATCCCAAGAACATATTCAGAAATTGACACTTTAAGAGAAAAGTTTGAACGAGAAGGGCAGCCAGAAAAGCTTACCATCCTAGATGACATTAATGCATACGTTGAGGAAAAAGAAAAATTTTACAACGCAGTGTAGTTGACTTTAATTCAAAAACACTTATTTATAAATTATGGCTACAAAAAAAATTACTGACGAAAATTTTGAAACAGATGTGTTAAAAGCATCAAAACCAACCGTTGTAGATTTTTGGGCAGAATGGTGTGGACCGTGTAAACAAATAGGTCCTGTACTTGAAGAAATTTCAGATGAAATGAAAAATCAAGTTGTAATCGGAAAACACAACATCGATGAAGAACCAAACTCTCCAACTAAATATGGAATACGCGGAATTCCAACTATGCTTTTATTCAAAGACGGCCACCTAAAAGCTACTAAAGTAGGTGCTACTACAAAATCAAATATAGTTTCTTGGATAAAAGAAAATATTTAATTTTTACTTAAAACTTCTCCCGTTAAATATAAACTACCAAAAATTACAATTGTTTTTTTTTCTATTGAAGATAGCTGTCTTAACCCTGTTCGTATATTAGAAGCTGTACTTGTTGGCATGTATTTTTGGCTTATAGATCGAAGTTGCTCTGCTTTTAAAGCATTAGGTTCATTTGAAATAGTTACCGTAATTATTTTCTTAAATATTTTATTAAATGATTTAATGAATAGATCAGGTAGTTTATTTTTTTGCATACCCCAAATTCCATAGACAGGCTCTTTTAATGTTTTAAGGTATTTATATAAATTTTCAGCACTTGCTACAGAATGACATCCATCTATTAATAGACTTTCATTTTTTTTAAGTAATTTATTTAACTTTCCTTCTGTTAAATATTGAACTCTACCCTCAAATTGAATTTTAGGTATAGTTTTAACAATAGTTTTTTTTGGTACACCAAAGTCTAAAGCTATTTTAATCGACAATGCTAGATTGTTAATTAAGCCCTCAGAATGAATAGTACTAGATAGGATAGGAATCTTATAATTACGATCTTTGTAAAGATAATAATTTTTATTTTTTTTAACACTAAATTGAGAGGCGTAGATTTTTTTACTTTTATTTCTCTTTAAAATACTTTTAATTATCTTCAACGTTTTAGGCTGCTGTTTAGATATATAAATTGTCGTGTTCTGTGAGAGAGAATCTAGTTTTTGTTTGCAAATTTCAGTCAAAGTTTGAGGGTTAACCCAGTCTTGATGTTGAAAATTAATGTTAGTTATAATTTGAGCCTTAGGCTCAGTCCATAAATTAGTACTATCTTTTTTGAATAATAATCCTGCTTCAACTAAATTATAATGAACATTTTTTTGTTTTTTAGCAGCTAGAATATAAATACAAGTTAATAATTCAAATAAAGTTAGTTTGAATCTAGTAGCCTCTATTATCTTAGTATATTTTTTTATTTCTTTAAGTGTAATGTGTCTATTTTTTAACCAGAATCTATGCCTAACATCATAGAGGTGAGGACTTGTAAAAGTAGTGACGTTTTTTTTATGTGCTTCTAAAAAATATTTAAGTGAAGTTAGCGTACTCATTTTACCATCGCTACCTAGAATGTTAATAGGCAATTCTAATTCTAAATGTGGAAAGGCGAGAGCAGTTAAAACTTTTTTGATACGTGCAAGATCAAGATTAATTCTTCGACTGTAACGTTTTTGAAGATTTTTGTAGAGAGCTATCGATTGGGACAACATTTGATCCGTCAGTATTAACCTGTGTTTCTGTTTTTTTCAACAAGACATTTAGTAGTGTTCCAATTGTTGATCTTAAATATTTTCTTTCAACTACGAGATCTAATCCTCCATGATCCCTTACATATTCTGCAGTTTGAAATTCCTCAGGCAAAGTCTCTCTAACTGTATCTTGAATAACTCTTCGTCCAGCAAAACCAATAGTTGCTTTAGGCTCTGCAATTAAAATATCTCCTAGCATTGCCCAAGACGCAGTTACACCACCTGTTGTTGGGTTAGTTAGCACGACAATAAAGGGAATGCTGTTTTTCTTTAACTCATTAACTGCGAGAACAGTTCTACTCATTTGCATTAATGCGATAGAAGATTCCATCATTCTTTGTCCACCTGAACAAGAAAAAAAAATAAAAGGGTTTTTATTATCGATGGCCTGTTGTGCTCCATGAATAAAAGCTTCTCCACTTGCCGCCCCAAAGGAGCCGCCTATAAACCTAAAATCTTGCGCACCTACTGTGACTTGAATATTTTTAACTTTTCCCGTCGCTATTGCCACAGCATCATTTTGTTTAGTAATTTTTCTAGCTGACTCAAGACGGTCAGTATATTTTTTAGTGTCAACAAAATTAATAGGATCATCTTTAGGCAGAGGTGTATCGATTAGTTCATATTCTTTATTATCAAAGAAAACATCAAATCGTTCAGTACAACTTAATTTATGATGCGCACCACACTTAGGACAACAATTAAAATTTTTTTGTAAGTCTTCTTTGTAAATGAGATTTTTACATTCACAGGTTGTCCATAAAACTTGGTCTGATTCTGCAGTCTTCTTTTTGAAAAGAGACTCAATTTTAGGTTTTATAAATTTTGTAATCCAGTTCAAATGATTTTCCTTTTTAAAACAAATACCATTCTACTTAAGTTTGTGACAGGATTTTGTCGAACATGCAAGGATCTCGTAATTTCTTTACATAATTGACTTCCCACCACTAAGCCATCTGCCTTTTTTAAAGTTGCTATAGTTTTTACAGTTATACCAAAACCTATCACTAGTTTTTTGGAAGAATTAATTTTTTTGATTTTATTATAATTATTCAGTATTTTTTTAGGTAAAACCTTAAGTTTTCCTCCAGTCGTTGAGAGCATACTAATATAATAAATCATGTCATGAGAATCTTTAATAATTTTTTTTATTCTCTCGTTGGATGTCGTTGGGGATAATAATTGCACAAAAGTTATGCCATGTCGTTTACACTGATCTGCAAAAGATTTATTTTCTGGATAAGGCAAATCAACAACAATCAAACCATCAACACCAACTTCTTTACATTTTTTTAAAAAAGCTAAGGGGCCGTATTGTAAAATTAAATTAAAATAACCCATTAATATCAAAGGTTTAGTGTATTTGCTTTTTTTAAATTCTTTAACAATATGAAAAACATCAGGTAATTTAATCCCATTTTTTAAAGCACGATGCGAGCTCTCTTGAATTTGTTCACCGTCAGCAATAGGAGTATTGTGAGGAAAGCCTAATTCAATAATATCAGCGTGTTCAGCTATAGATTTAATTATTTCTAGTGATTGTTTTTTTGTACTATCTCCCGCAACAGTATAAGTAAGTAGAGCTGGTCTTTGTTCCTTTTGACATTCTAGAAAGGTTTCCAGTATTTTTGATGTCATCGAATGTAACTTCCTAACCTTTTTTTAATAATAAATTTATCTTTAAGGGAGTCTCCGCAACTATTAACAATGATAATTGTTGAAGAATTTAATCTAGGCGCAAGCCTAATAGCTTCTGCAAAGGCATGAGAGGGCTCTAGAGATGGAGAAATATCCTCAAGTTTAGTAACCAACTGATAAGCCATCAAAGCCTCTTCATCAGTTGCGGATGTGTATCTTGCTCTTTTACTATCTTTTAAAAAACAATGAAGTGGAGAAATGCCAGGATAATCTAAGCCCGCAGAAATAGATTCAGTTTCACTAATTTGTCCTTCTTTATTTTGCATGACATATTGCCTCGCTCCATGCAAAATACCAACCTTAGCACCGGTGGTAAGAGGTGCGGCATGTAACTTGCTATTTTTAGGTCCACCTGCCTCAACACCAATAAATTCAATTTGTCTTGAGCTGTAGTCCATAAACTCATTCCAAAAACCCATAGCAGAGCTTCCGCCACCCACACAATTAATAAGCTTTACTTTTTTAGGAATTTTTTTAAATATACTTTTCATTTGAATTTTAAGTTCTCTAGAAATCTGAGCGGTGCTCCAAGCACAAATTTTAACAAAAACATTTGGTCCAACTGTCGAACCTACACACATATGAGTAGTGTCACAATTTGATACCCAGTAACGCATACACTCACTAACAGCCTCAACCAATGTTTGACTGCCAGAATAAACTGGAATAATTTCTGCACCATTTTTTTTTATAGCATCTACATTTGGTTTTTGTCTTTTAACGTCTTTTGCACCCATAAATATTTTACATTTAAGACCAAATTTTTTAGCTGCCATTGAAAGCATTTTCCCTGCATAGCCCGCACCCGTGTCACCAATTATAAACTTTTTTCCAGCCATTTTTGCAATTAAGCAATGAACCGTAGCGTTATATATTTTATGTGCTCCACCATTTGCCTCTGAGACTACTTTGGCCCAGATTTCTGCACCACCCAAATGTCTGGTTAAGTTTTGTAATTTAATAAAAGGGGTAGGAGCACCTATGTAATTACTAAAATAATAATCTCTTTGTTTTAAAAATTTTTTGTCATATCTTAATTTTTGGAAAAGCTGAGTTAAGTCCTCAACAGGTTTTTTAAGAGTTTCAGGAATAAAGTTACCACCAAATTTACCAGCATACATATAATTTTTGTCATGCTGATCAATTAAAGGAATATTTTTTTTAATTTTAATCATTAATTTGTTTTACTTTTTCTAAAAATTTTTTGATTTTAATTAAATCTTTTACTTTATCCGTCTCTAAAGCTCCAGAAACATCAACAATATCTGCTAATTTTTTTAAATTTTCAAGCATGTCTATATTTATATTGCCTGCAAGCATCTTTGTAATAAAGGAGGGAACTATTTTAATCCAATTATGATTCCAGCTTAAAGATTGATGCAAACCTGAGCTGTCAAACAAAATGATATCAGATATATCTTTATAAATTTTATATTTTAAAATATCTCGTTTTTCTTTGATTTGTAAGGCTGAAATAATTTTTTTATTATATTTTAATTTAATTAAATTTATCTGCTCTAAAGTTAGGTCTCCATAAATTTGAAAATAATCTAAGTTTAGATTTGAGAACATCTTTAGTTCATCTACAGTTGGATTAACTAACACCCCTACATAAGCAGTATTTTTTTTATTAATTTTAGTAAGTTTTTCTGCTGTTTGATAATTAATAAAACGATGGCTTTTTTCATAGTTTAAAATAAATCCACAAAAATTTGCTCCATGCTCAATGCAGGTTTCAACTTGTTCACTCGTGCTAAGACCACATACTTTAGCTTGCATTAGTTTGCTGAGTTAATAATAGTTTTGATATTTTCTAAAGCGTTACCCTCATAGATGGGTCTACCGATCACGGCAAAACATTTATCATCTGCGATAGTATTAAATTCTTTATAGGTTAAGGTTCTTTTTTGATCTTGATTATTTTGATTACTTCTAATCCCAGGGCAGAAAACTTTAATTGTTTTTGATATTTGACGTGCGAGAACAATATCTTGGGCAGAGGCAATAACTCCCGAAAGTTTAGCTTGGCAGGCAATGTTAATTAATAATTTAACCTGTTCTTTAACTTCATTATTAATACCAATCTGCGCCAAGTCTTTTTTATCCCAAGAAGTCAAAATACTAACTGCTAAAAGTTCTAAGCTAGTTTCGCTCACCACTTTTTGAGCGGTCTGTAGCATTTCTAGAGATCCCAAAGCATGTATAGTAAAATACTTTATGAATTTAAGTTCAGAAATAATCTTAATAGTCTTAGCTACTTGGTTAGGGATATCAAAAATTTTAGTATCTAAAAAAATTGGTAATTTAAACTGTTCAAACTCTTTAACGCCCTTTAATCCTATTACACTATATAGTTCTAAACCAATTTTAATTCCAGCCAGATATTCTTTCGTTTGGCGAGTGACTTCAAGTGCTTTATCAGGTGAGTTGAAATCTAAAGCTAAAAATATATTTTTTTTCATTCTTCTATTTTTTATTTATTTCTTGTTTTAAGTGCTTTGACATTTTAAAGGAAACTTTTTTTTTCTCGGGGACATAAATAATTTCACCTGTTTTAGGGTTTCTGGCATTATATTTAGCTTTGATGGTTTTTATTGAGAATCTGCCAAAATCTCTAAGCTCCACTGGTTTATGTTTAATTAAACTATCTGTAATTGTATCAAACATAATATTTACAACAGCTTTAATTTGAGAAAGATTTAAAGAGGGGTATTTTTTGAAGAGTTGTTTAATAATTTCTGACTTAACCAAAAATTAATCTTCTTCTTTTTCTTTATTTTTCTTCTTAGAGGTTTTACCCATAGCTTTTTGGAAGATCCCAGCAAGTGTAGCACCTGATTTTGCTGCATTCACTCCAAACTTAGCAACTAAACTTTTTTCTTCATAAACTTGCGCAGCTTTAACACTTAAATTGACTTCTCTTTTTTCTAAATCTAATTCTGTAATCATTGCGTCTAAAGCATTCCCAGCAACAAAAATTTCAGGTCTTGCATCGGCTGATTCTTTTGCTAACTGATTTTTTTTAATCATAACGATAATATATTTATCAGGATCAATAGATACTTTTACACCTGTTTTTAACACTTCATGGACTCGAGTTGTGATAATTGATCCTTCTTTTTTCTTATTTTCTTTAAACCAACTAAATGGATCTTTTTCTAACGCACGTACAGAAAATCTAAGTTTATCATCTTTCAATTCCATAATTTTCACTTTGATTTTCTCCCCTTTGTTAAATTTTTTTAGGTCCTGATTTTCTTCTTGGTAAGAAAGTTCACGATAATGTAACATTCCCGTTAAACCATTATCTAAATCTGCAAATATAGCTTTATCTGTAATGTTATTAATCGTTACTTCAATAACTGAGCCAACTTTGTCTTTTATTTCTTTCCATGGGTTTTCTGAATTAGCTTCTTTATAAGATAGAGAAATTCTTTTAGCTGCGCTATCAATAGAAACTATTTTTATTTTAACTTCTTGTGAAGGAGATAGGATTTTAGATGGTTGAATATTTTTATTAGTCCAAGATAATTCTGAGCTATGAATTAATCCTTCAATACCATCCTCTAATCTTACAAACGCACCATAATCCATTAATTTAGTTACAGTTCCTGTGTATATTGATCCAATCTTATATTTCTTTTCTAGACTATCGTACGGATCCTCCGTTAAAGCTTTAACGGATGCTGAAACACGATTAGTTTCTTTATCAATTTTTGTAATTTTAACTTTCATCGATTGACCAATAGTTACAAGATCCGAAGGTTTTTTTACCCTACCGTGAGATAAATCAGATACATGCAACAAAGCATCTATACCGTTAATGTCTAGGAAAATTCCCCAGTCAGTAGTAGCTTTTACTTTTGCATCTTCAATAATATCACCTTCTTTTAAATTTTTTAAAGCTTCTTTAGCATCAATGTCTCTACTTTTTTCTAGAACAGCTCTTCTGCTAGTGCAAACATTGCCTCGAATTTTATCAATACGGGTGGCAATTACTTTTAAGGGCACATTCATTAAGTGATCAAATCTTTTAAGTGGCTTAACATCAATTTGTGACGCAGGCATAAAAGTAGGTAGGCCATCGCAAGTTGCAATAAATCCACCTTTAACTCTTCCCGTGATATAAGCTGTAATTTCTTCACCTGTTTCAAAGACTTTCTCCATTCGATTCCAAGAGTTCATACGTCTTGCTTTTTCTCGAGAGATTATTAATTCACCTTTAAAACTTTCAATACGTTCTAAAAAAACTTCAATTTTTGATCCAACTTTTAATTTTTCCAATTCATCATCATTTTTAAATTCTTCAATTGGAATCATGCCTTCCATTTTGGCCTTACAATCAACAACAATAAAATTTTTAGTGATTTCAGTTATAATTGCTTTTATAACTTCTCCTTCTTTAAGCTTACGATCCTTAAAGTCTTCATTCAGTAAGCTTTCAAATTCCTTTTGAGAGCTAGATAGTTCCTGATGAATAGTTTCAACTGCCATATTTTTTTTTAATTCTTTTTTCGATTACTTCAGACATTTTGCTAACCATGCCTTTGATATTTTTTAATTTATCAGTTTGCACAATTACCGCATTTTCTGCTTGAATCAAAGGGGAATTTTTACGTTGTTTATCAGTATTATCACGAATATGCATAGCTTTTTTAACTTCACCAAAGGTTATGCCTTTATTTGTTTTCCTAAGTTCTTTAAATCTTCTTTTTGCAGCAGTATTTAGATTACATTTAAAGAAAAACTTTATGTCAGCCTTTGGTAAAATAATCGTACCTATATCTCTTCCTTCAATACAAACTCTGTCAAATTTTTTAGCGAAATCTCTTTGAAATATTTTTAAAATATTTCTTATCTTCTTCTTCTTAGCAATAATTGAGGTGTGTGCAGAAATTGCAGGAGACTGTAAAAGTTTATTATTTAGTTTTTTTAGATTTAAGTCTTTAAAACTTTTTTTTAAAAATAAAATAGTATTTTTGGGCTTATGTTTTAGTAGTTGGTAACTAGCGTATCGATAAAGCAAACCTGAAGACAGGAATTGTAAATCATATTTTTTTGAAATCAGCTTAGCGCCTGTAGTTTTACCACTAGCCGCGGAACCATCTGCAGCGATGATAAATTTATGATGACTTTTTAATTTCAAAACTCCCTCCAAGTGACTTAATAATTTGCAAAAAAGATGGCGATGATGTTCTAACTGTTTCAAAGTTTTTTATTTCAGCTTTAATACCAGTTACCAGAGATAAAATAACAGCGCTCATACAAATTCGGTGATCACCTATATTGGGTACTTTAATTGTACTATCTACCTTCTTAATTTTTATCTGACCAAATATTTTTGTCTCATTTTTTGTTGACTTACACTTGACGCTAATTTGATTTAATATTTTTCTCATTTCTTCAATTCGATTACTTTCTTTGTTAGCTAAATCTCCAATACCTCTAAACACTGATGTACCCTTAGTAAGAGCCGCAATAACAAAAAGAATAGGGTACTCATCTGTAGATGAAACATAATAATCTGAACCAGCATTAATTGTCTTTAGTTTGCTGCTTTGGACTTCAATATCACCCACATCTTCATAGTTAATGTTTTTAATATTTTTAAATTTTATTTTCGCTCCATGTTTTTTTAAAAGATTATAGAATCCAATTCGCCTCGAATTTAAACCTACATTCTTAATTTTTAATTTAGCTCGAGGTGTTAGCAAAGTTAGAGCTGTAAAAAAAGCAGCAGAGCTTGGGTCACCTCCAACATTAATTTTTAAGAGATCAAGGTAATTTTTGCCAAAAACTTTAATATGGTTTTGTCCTTTATTATTTTTTTTAATTTTTAAAACATTTGAACTTTGCAGCAACATGTTCTCAGTATGATTTCTGCTTTTCTTTTCTTCAATTATATTAGTTACTCCGTTTGCATTAAGACCAGCGAATATAGCAGCACTCTTAAGCTGTGCAGATATTCCAGCTTTATATTCAATACCAATTGGGATTTCTGAAGACATGAGAGTTAATGGAAAATTGCTTTTATTTTTTGGTAGAAAAGTAGCACCAAACTCACTCATAAGATCAACGAGTTTACGCATATTTCTTTTATTTAAAGAATAATCCCCTTTGATTTTAACTAAAATATCCGGATTGGTAGATAGCAAGCCAATAAGTAACCTTGCAGTAGTTCCTGAGTTTCCACAATCTAAAATAGTATTTCTTTTAGCATAGAGCGAGCCCAGTCCTTTGCCATAGATTAGGTAATGCCCGGTTTTTACTCTCTCAATTTTAACACCTAATTTTCTTAAACAATTAATACAAGAAAAAATGTCGTCAGATTCTAAAACATTTTTTATCTCTGAAATATTGTGACTAATAGCACCGATTAGAAAAGATCGTATAGAAATAGATTTATCAGAATCTACCTGAATGATTTTGTTGTAAGGCTTGATCGGCTTAGAGACAAATAATAAAAAACTTTTACTTAGCATCACAATTACGTCCTGAACGAAGATCCAAAATAGAGCTCAATTGCTTTAGAAGATTTTAATATTTCAGCTGGTGTGCCTTGAGCAATGATAGATTGTTCACCAAGTACATAAGCACGGTCCACAATATCAAAAAGGTTATTAACCTGGTGATCTGTTACTAAAATTGCACAACCAAAGTTTTGCAATTTTAAAATATATTTCTGAATATCTTGGACAACGATAGGATCTAGTGCTGCCATAGGTTCATCCAATAAGACAACACTTGGTTTATTTATAAGAAGGCGGGCCAGCATTAACCTTCTTACCTCTCCACCTGATAAATTTGATGCTTGAATATTTCTTAAATGTTGTAGATTAAATTCGTCAAGTAATCTCTCAGTTAACTTAATTTGGTTTTCTTCTCCTTTAAGTATTATTTGACAAATACCTAAAAGATTATCGTAAACACTCATATCAAATACACTTCGTTGTTGACTTAAATACCCAATTCCACCTTTGGCTCTAAGATGTATAGGTTGATCCTGAATTTCTTTTCCATTTAAAATTATTTTCCCTACATCTGCATAAACTTCGCCAATTATGGTGCTATACAAAGTAGATTTCCCAGAACCATTTGGACCTAACAAACCCACACATTCACCAGGGTAAAGCTCCATGCTAATTTTTTTTAAGACAGGTCTGCCTTCGAAAGATTTACTTACATCTTTAATTCTCAAGATAGGCTTGTCTTTTTTGAATTTAATTATTCGAAAACCTTTTTGCATTAATTTTTTATTTTTATTTTTACTTTATCTCTGCCAAACATCGAAAAATTTAAAGTTTTACCTACTATGTTATATTCTACGGTATCAGCAGAAAATTCTCCCTTGTTTAACGATTTTCCCTTTACATTACCAGTAGAAATTAATTTACCATCTGAACTTGAGTAAGTTAATAAATCTGAAACAAAAGAATGGGTCAAGTAGTCAGCTTTAACATTATTATTAAAGATCATATCAAATGTTATATTGTTATAAAGTCCAGTATCACTAGTTACTGTTAAAATGGTGTCATCTTTTAAGTAAAATTTTGCAATAACCTCTTTCATATTAATAAGCTCAGGTGTTTTCGTTTTAAAGTCTGCTTGTCCAGCATTTAATAAGTATCTATTTCCAGTTAGATCAAAACCTGAATATTCGATATCAGAAAAAGAATTAGTTTCAGAATTAGTTTTAGATTTTATTTCAACAAAGACCTCAGTTTGTTTATTATCGTTGTGGTAAGTATTATAAAGCAGGCCCGATGCAACAAAAAAAATAGTAGCTTGTATTAAAAAAATATTTTTCTTTCGACTGGTCACTTTATTCCGTATTGCAAAAGGGAGTGAATATGCACTATTCCCTTTATTTTCTTAGTTGATTTGGCTTTGTTATAATCTAGTTCGGATGACACTAATAGACTCGTAATTTTTTTTTCATTCATCAAAGATAAAGCCTTAGAGGCAGGTATAGATTCAGAAACAAATAAAGGATTAGCAGTCATAAATTTTTTTAAGTGATCGTGCTTAGAATAATATTTAATCCCCCTTCTTGCGTCACCGTCAGTTAAAATCCCTTTAACTTGATTTTTTTCCATTACCACAACAAGACCAAGTTTTTTTTGATCAATCACTTTAATCGCATCATAAATATTTCTGTTCACATTTATTTTTGGCAACTTGCTACCGGTAAGCATAATGTCTTTAACCAATAGTAAAGCCTGCCCAATATTTCCTCCTGGATGAAAAACTTTAAATCTCTCTTTAGAAAAGCTCATTTTGTTCATGAGCGCTACCGCTAAACAATCTCCCAATAATAAAGTGATACTTGTACTCGTGGTTGGCACCATACCTGTTGGGTCAGATTCTTTAACTTGAGGTAAAAGTATTCTTACATCGCTCGCTTTTAAAAGGAGACTATCTTTTCTTGAGGCCACACCAATAATTTTAATGTTAAACCTGTTGGCATAACGAAGCATATTCGCAATTTCTGAAGTGTTACCTGAATAAGAAAAAACTAAAAGTAAATCCCTTTTATCAATTTGCCCTAAATCGCCATGGTTTGCTTCACTTGGATTTAAAAAAAAAGAAGAAATACCGACGGAAGATAAAGTAGCAGAAACTTTTCTTGCAATTAATCCACTTTTTCCAATTCCAGCAGCAATAACCTTACCTTTACAGTCTGCAATTAGCTCAACTGCTTTTACAAAAGATTTGTCAAAAATTTTATTAATTTTTCTAAGCTCAGAGATTTGGATCGCGGCAGCTTTTTTTGCAACAGAGATATAATTAACTTTAGCCATTAATGATCAAATATTGAAAATTTAAATCCTTTTTGATCTAACTCTATTCTAGTATCTAAAAAAGCTATACATCTTTTATAAATATCCATACGATCTTCTCTTATTAGCATATTTTTTAATTCTGTTTTAATCTTGTGGAGATAAACAACATCATTAGCAGCATACTCCAATTGTTTATCACTCAAGTCATTAATATTTTTATTCCAATCACTTGAGCCTTGATTCTTATCCAATTTTTTATTACAAAATTCCTGAACTAAACTTTTAAGACCATGTGCATCGGTATAAGTTCTACAAATTTTAGATGCTATTTTAGTGCAGAAAATGTTTTTCATTTTGCATCTTAGAAAGTATTCAAGAGCACTTTTATCAAATCTTAAGAAATGCCCAATTTTTTGAATATTCTCATTTTCTAGAACAGAAACTAAATTAGGCATTTTGTAATTAGTACGATCAGGTTGAATGATGTAGACATCTCCCCCTTCATCGCAAATCTGTATTAAGCTTAATTTATCTCGTTCTGGAATCAATAAACCTGTAGCTTCGGTATCGATAGCAACACTATCTTTAAACGATTTTGCAACTTCAGAACTTATGTCGCCTTGAATTTTATGTATTTTCATATAAGTATTTTAAATACCATGAACAATTACCCAATAGCAACAATCCTTGGTGGTGGGGGATTTATAGGAAGGTATCTTGTCAGAAAAATGACAGAAAAGAACTTTCAGTGCATTATTCCAACCAGGAACGCTTATTTAAAAGGTTATTTAAAAACACAAGCTCCTCCAGGAGCAATTGAGTTTATTGATTTTAATTTAAAAGATTTTTCTAAAATTGAAGAAGCAATTAAAAATTCTGACATAGTCATCAATTTAATTGGTATTCTTTTTGAAAACGGCAAGCAAAAATTTTCAAACGTACATTCTGATTTGCCAGGATTAATTGCTAAATACTGCTCGGAGTCAGAAGTTAAAAAATTCATCCATGTCAGCGCTATTGGCGCTAGCGCAACCTCAAAATCTCTATATCAAAAATCAAAGTTTAGCGGAGAACAAAAAGCATTAGCAAATTTCAAAAATACAGTGATTATTAGACCAAGCGTTGTTTGCGGTGTAGAAGATAATTTTACAAATTTATTTGCAAAACTAAGTATAGCTCCTATTATACCAGTTGTTAAAACAGCATATAAATTTCAACCTATCTTAGTAGATGATGTAGCCACTGCTATTGTGAAAGCTATAGAAACTAAAAAAAATGAAGGAAAAATTTATGAGATAGGAGGGCCTAAGGTTATTAGTTTTGGTCACATGGTAAAATTAATTTTAAACACAATTGGTAAAAAAAGATTAGTTGTTAATTTGCCAATGCCAATTGCAAAAATACAAGCTGCATTATTTAGTCTTATGCCAAAACCCTTGTTGACGAAAGATCAGTGTGAAATCTTAAATGAAGCAGATAATATTGTTTCTAATAATCATTTAACCTTAAAAGATTTAAATATAGAACCAACCGACGTCCAGCAAGCCATGTCTAAGTGGTTATGGCGATTTAGAGATGGAGGAGAATTTGCAAAAATTTAAAACCTATGCGGGAATCTTTTTTTAAAAACTTAAGTTTTTCTTAATTATTATTTCTATTATCTAGGTATTGGATCTGTTAGGTTTTTAAATAGTTTACTATTTAAAAAACAACTAACAAAGGAAAATCAATGAAATCACTAAAGAAATTATTTTTTGTTTTCAGTATATTTGCGCTTTTTTCACACGCAAATGCAGAAGCAAAAACTACAATAAATTGGTGGCATGCATTTGGTGGAAGACTTGGAGAATTACTTGATGTTCAAGTCAAAGACTTTAATGCGAGCCAAGATAAATACGAAGTAGTTCACACAAGAAAAGGTAACTACTCAGAAACATTAAATGCAGGAATAGCCGCTTTCAGAGCAAAACAACAACCACATATCTTAATGGTATTTGAAGTTGGAACAGCTTCTATGATGGCAGCTAAAGGTGCAACTAAACCAATTTACGAAGTAATGAATGAGTCTGGATTAAAATTTAATCAGAATGCTTTTATTCCTCCAGTAAAAGGTTATTACACAACAACAGACGGACAAATGTTGTCTCTACCTTACAACGCCTCAACGCCAGTTCTATGGGTAAACAAAGATCTAATGAAGAAAGCTGGTTTAAAACCTAATATGAGCCTTAAACATTGGGGTGATGTTGGTAAAGCATTAGACGCAGCTAAAGCAGCTGGAATTTCTTGTGGACTAACTACTGCTTGGCAGAGTTGGATACATTTAGAAAACTTTTCTGCTTATCATGACATTCCGTTTGCAACAAAAGGAAATGGTTTTAAAGGGTTAGATACAGAGCTTAAAATTAATGGTCCTTTACAAGTTGCTCATCTAGGTTTGATGGGTAAGTGGGCCAAAGAAGGTAAGTTTTTCTACGCTGGTAGAAGAAACGAAGGTGGAGCTAACTTTAGAGCTGGAGAATGTATGTTCTTTACAGAAAGTTCTGCTGGATATGCTGGAATCAAAAAAGAGGCAAAATTTGATTTTGGTATTAGATCTTTACCTTACTATGAAGGAACTAAAGGACCACAAAATACAATAATTGGTGGAGCTTCTTTATGGGCTATGGGCGGACATTCTGTCGAAGAGTATAATGGTGTTGCAGCTTTGGTAAAATTCTTATCTCAAACTAAAGTTCAAAGTCAATGGGCTCAAGATACAGGATACCTTCCAACAACGACTAAAGCATTTAAAGCAACAGGATCTTTTTACAGAAAAAATCCTGGAACTGATATTGCTGGAAAACAAATGTTGGCAAACGCAACAACTGATAATTCAAAAGGTCTAAGACTTGGATCGTTTGATCAAATCAGAAAAATTATTGACGAAGAATTAGAGTCAATTTGGACAGGCAAAAAGAACGCGCAAGTTGCCATGAACAGTGCCACTAAAAGAGGTAATGTTTTACTAAGAAGGTTCGAAAGAGCTAATAAATAAATCAATTAATTATTGCTGGGGTTTTTCTCCCCAGCAATCTTTCTATGAAAAATAACGTTATTTTTAAAGGCTGGTGGCTCCCTCTTTTACTAGTTGCACCACAGCTAATTATTTCTGCAATTTTCTTCTTTTATCCATCTGGTCAAGCAATTTGGAATTCATTATTTTTACCTGACCCTTTTGGTCTTAAAACAGAATATGTAGGTTTAGATAATTTTACTTTTTTACTTAGTGATAGTTATTATCGGGCAAGTTTTCTGACTACTGCTATTTTTTCAATTTCTGTTTCTGTTTTTTCAATGGGCTTAGGATTATATTTAGCTGTTCTTGCAGATAGGTTGATTAAAGGTGCGGGTGTTTACCAAACTTTATTAATTTGGCCCTATGCTGTTGCGCCCGCTATTGCAGGAATTTTATGGATGTTCATGTTTAACGGGAGGATTGGTTTAATATCCTGGTATTTAGGCTTACTAGGCTATGATTGGAATCACGCATTAAATAGTGGAGAGGCTATGAGTTTAGTTGTAGTTGCTTCTACCTGGGGAAGAGTAAGTTATAACTTTCTCTTTTTTTTAGCAGGCTTACAGGCTATTCCAAAATCTATAATCGAAGCTGCCGCTATTGACGGTGCAAATTTTTGGAAAAGATTTAGATCCATTATTTTTCCATTATTATCTCCAATAAGTTTTTTTCTTTTAGTAGTTAATATTGTTTATTCATTTTTTGAAACATTTGGAGTAATTGATATAATTACTGCTGGAGGACCTGAACAGTCTACCACAACATTAGTGTATAAAATTTATGCTGACGGCTTTATTGGTCAAGACCTAGGATCAAGTGCTGCTCAGTCAGTAATTCTTTTAGTTCTAGTAGGTTTGTTAACTGTGTTTCAATTTAAATATATTGAAAGAAAGGTGCACTATTAATGATTGAGAAAAAAAAATCTGGTTATTGGTTGTCACATGTAGGGTTATGCTTAGGAGTTTTATTTATTTTCTTTCCTGTTTGGTTAGCTTTTGTTGGATCTACAGTAACGCAAGATGATATTTTGCAGCCCCCATACCCAGTTTTACCCGGACCACATTTT